>ERZ825324.642-NODE-642-length-48163-cov-4.831733_pt1 | contig 48163 bp, 47 predicted proteins | sample MGYA00519859_ERZ825324 | MGnify/ENA primary metagenome ERZ825324 (study PRJEB31778, sample SAMEA3449198) | human gut metagenome | biome: human gut; feature: human-associated habitat; material: faeces | place: United Kingdom | collected 2010/2012 ...
ACTGGCAGGAAAAATTTATATTTTTTCAATTGTCTACTTGACGGGAAGCAGTTCACAGTGGGGCAGTCCCTTTATTTTACAGCATTTTGTTTTGCTTATAACATTCAAATAAATAGGATGGATTTTCATAATAAACGCTGCTATTATAATCGTCAATTTTATTACTTAAAAACGAACGATAAACCTGAAACAATGCATCTACAACATCGATTTTTTCATCTTCCGCCACTTGTTTGATTAAGCGCTTGTACACTTTTCCAATATCCCAATATGTAGGAATTAAATATTGGCACTCACCTACGTTGTCAAAATCACCCTGCTCAATTTTGGCTTCTTCAATAAAATCATCTGCTACTCTGGAAATATTGTCACAGTGATATACATCCGCTAAGTCGTAAATTTTTTGAATTCTCTCTTTGCCTAATTGGTTCACAACATCCACACGTTTATTCTTTGTTTTACGAGCAATATAATCAATCAAACTACATGTATAAAAAAGGTCATTATCTTTTTTCGGTTCTCTGCCTTCACCAATCATTTATAATACCTCCTCAAAGTTTCGATATTCTAAACACTTCAAAGCCTCTTCCGAACAAAAAGCAATTTGATGTGTTGGATACTTAAATTTAGCCAACACCCAAAATTGTTCCCTTGTAATTACCCCATCCATATAATCTGAAATAAAATTGTAAATTTGGTCATCTGCCATTGCCCCAATAACAATATCATAATCGTGCATTTTCCCGCTGCGGCATGCCACTATAAAATCAAGCCATTTTTCTGACATTTCTTCAAATTCCAGAATATTTAACTTAGGATTTAAACAAACATCATAGGTAGACACAATTTTAGTATCGTACCGCTTTGCCCACCTTTGCGCCTGTTCTTTAATGATAGTACAATAAAATCCATTACCAAAGTCTTTCGTATTTCTTCCTATACGAATTTCCGGTTCTTTTACTGGCTGATATCCACCATGATAAACTGTCATTTTTGCCATATCATAACTACCTCCTGCCTTTTTATAATACACCAGTTAGAAGATAGGTTTCAATCTTTATTTTTTCATCCTATTCTCACTTTTACATTTTTACATTTCCGAAACACCTTTTTATAATATGATTTTAGGTGTCTATTTACGTAAACGATGACTTTAGACTGCAAATCAATGGCATCACAATTTACAAATTTTACTTTATTTTTCCCCGGTATATAAAATTTCCTCAGGTACCCTTCCCTCACCGGCAGATAATTTCCATTTACATACCTCACATTTTTAGATAACGTAAATTTGTTAATATAGGAAGTACACCAGTATGTCTTTTTCGTAATCTTCTTAATACTTTTTGGTAATACCGGGTCTTTTGATTTATTTGCGTAATACAGTAATTCGCCTGTTTTTTTCAAATAAACGAATCCATTCTCTGCCCCAAATACTTTATTCTTTTTGTGGATAAACACTTTTATGCCACGAGCCAGCGCACCGATGTTATTTGTAACTTTATGGCTCTCCGAATCGACAATTTGTCTCACTTTTGCATCTATAGTTATTGATTTTACTTTACCATAAATCAAATAAAGACTTTTACCATTTTTAGAATAAATTACATTCTTTTTAGCTTTAAATGTTTTATTCCCGGCAGCAATATTTACTTTTTGTAACTGATTGTCTTTGTAAAACACATTATGCTCCAATGCTGTTACAGACTGTGGCAAACTTACACGCTTAAGATTTTCCATGTGTGCAAATGTATTTTGACCAATAACTTTCACTCCCTCAGGTACAACAATTTTTGTAATATTTCTACCATCACGATAAGCCGGCGCACTCATTTTATCTTCCTCATAAGGAAATCTCTCAAAAATACTGCAATAATCCGCGTTAAAATCATATGCACCTATCTTTGTAACTTTAATACCATTTATTTCAGATGGGATTTTCACCTCAACCGTATCTGCCGAAATTTTTATTCCGTTAATCCAAAATGCCTTTTTATCATTTGATAAAAAACCTGTATAATCTCCGCATTTCCAAACTTCATGACCCCATCCTCGAAATGTTTTTATTTTGTCCCATTCTTCTTTTTTCAGTTTGTCTCCTGCATCAGTCAATTCACCTAAAGACCTCATTTCAACGAACTGCATCTCCTGCGCAAATACTTGCGCTCCCGGCATGATAACTGACACCACCAAAACCATGGTTGCTAATGTTCTAATTATTCTTTTTTTCATAGTTATAGTCCCCCCTCACAGTAAATTCGCTGCCTCTATGTAAACAATACGATTGAGACAGCGAATAAGTTGCATAACACATTTACTAAAATTCATCAAACAATACTATAAGTAAAACCTTTACTTACCGCACACGCCTGCATAAACGGATTCTTTTTTCCCTGCAAAATAAAATTCGTACAATTCTTAAACGGCTCCCACTTACCATCATAAGAATCATTTTCACTTCCTATTGCAGGATTCACCACAACATCCGGCAATACCACCGTCAAATTGTGGCATTCATAAAAATCCTGCCCCATTGTACTATCTTTTGCATACACAACCTTTTTCAGGTAACGACAATTAGCAAAACACAAGCCGCCGCCATTTACACCAGCCGGAAATTCGTAAGAATCCTCCTGCTTCGCTGCCGGATAGCATTTCATATATGTTTTTTCTTTATCTTTATAATAAAGAACATCATTTACTGCATAATATCCGGTTTCCTTTTTATCTGCCTGAAACTGTTTTAAATTTGTACAGCCGATAAAAGGAGTGTTAATTTGTTCCACCTTATCTCCAAGTGTCACCTTTTGAAGTTTCGTACTGTGAGCAAATGCATACAAGCCAACATTAGAAATATTCTTTGCAAGCTCCACACTCCTCAAACCGGATGCCAAAAATGCACCGTCTGAAATATAAAATAATTTTTTACCGTATGAAATCTTCTGCAAATATTTAGCATACTCAAAAGCCGCCTCGCCAATCTGCGTTGTCTTTCCCTGAATCGTATAAGACTTCTGAGTTCGCCCTGCCGGATAAATCAAAAGCGTCTTCTTGTTTTTTGTATACAAAACACCTTTAGCAGAGCAAAAATATTTATTTCCCTTTGCCACTTTGATATTTTTTAACTTACCGCATCCGGTAAATGGTGTAGAAAATATATTCTTTTTCTTAACGATATTTCCCCATGCATAATCTGCCTGTTTTTTTTCGATTGTTTTCAAGTACTTTGGTAATACAACCGTTTGAACCTTTGATGATTTCTTCCATACATTCGCACCAAGTGATGTCACCTTTTTCCCTGCAATCTTGTTCGGAATCACAATTCGTTTCTGATTCTTACTGCATGAAACGATTTTCACCTGATTTTTCGTTATCTTGTAGGTAAAACCATTTTTTGTCTTTGCACCTGCCATTGTGCCGGCAGATGCAAAGGACAGCGTTAATAATAATGCTGTAAGTACTGTTATTCTAATTGTTTTTTTCATACTAAAATCCTCCTATTTGTAATTAATTACACCACTTTTCTCTCCATTCTGTTTCAGCCATTTCTTATACAATTTAATTGACTGCCTTGGAACATAAATCTTCTGCCCAACAGGCACCATTGAAGTATTCTTTGACGGAGCAGCTATCTTAGGTGGATTTGTGCTTTTAAATTCAAAAACACAATCATCCATGTTTCCCATATCAAGCCAAGCTCCCCGCAGGCATTTCAAACTAGATGGCATCGTAACCTTGCTAATATTCTGCCCTATCAATACAGAATCCTGATTTAGTTCCTCAATCCCCTCTGGTATCACAGCCGTATTTCCATTTACTACTCCTACAGCCAATGCCTTTTTATCTTTTCGATAAATATAATTTCCCTTTTTAGAAAACACCACATTATCGCTTTTCAAATCAATCTCCTTAACTCTGCAAGTGGCAAAACACCCCTTCCGAAACGATTCGAAACCATTCAAAATCATAATCCTTTCTCTTCCGGGAATAGCAAAAACTGCCTGTTTTTGTTTTTTATCAATAACAAGTCCACCCTGCTCACAATATTTATCATTGTCAGCAGACACATGAATTTTACTAAGTTTTTCGCAATTACCAAAAGCCCCCAAACCAATCTCCGAAACATTTTTTTCTATATTAAACTTTGTAAGTCCTGAACACAGTTCAAAGGCACCAGCACCAATTTTTTTCAATTCTCTTGGGCAGTTTATTTTTCTCAGCGAATATAAGCCTGCAAATGCATTATCTTCGATTGAACAGACACTGTCTGGAAGCACAACGCTGTGTATTTTATTCACTGTTTTCGAATATTGAAAATCATCGCCATCCATAATCGAATCTCCAAACACATTGTATACAACATCTGATGTGTTTTCACCCCTATTATCTGAATCAAATCCAACGCAAACCAAAATACTTTCATTTATTTTCTCAGGAAATTTCAACTGATTTGACGTGTGTTTATCAGAAACTTCTACCTTAGTAATCCATACATATTTTCCGTCAGATGACTTCTTATATAAATACTTAATTGTATCCATCTCATACTTTTCCACATTGTCATTCCACGTTAATTTTTCAATATTTACATTTGCATTTGACTGTATTCTCGTTTGCTTTTTTGAACAAGCGCAAGCAAAAATCAATATGCTAAATAGTAACATTATAAATGCGGATTGCTTTACTTTCATATTTTCCTCCTATTCACGCCTTAATTCGCTGCCTCTCTGTAAACAATACGATTGAGGCAGCGAATTAGTTGCATTTTTTTAATTAAATATCTTACTTTTTTCTCCCGGTGCGAAATCATCACCATACATATATACGCCCTTTTTATATACCTTTTCTACTCCCTTAGGAATCACAACATTATTCTCTGAAGGAAGTCGATAAGCATAAAATAATTTTTTTCCATCCTTCGAATATAACCAGCCATTTGAATCACTTTTATAATACAAATTATTTTTATCCACCTCATAGCCTTGAACATCACTATTTGTGCATTCCCATACAATTGCATTTACTGCCATTTTTTTCACATGTGAGGACACTTTTATTTTACCGCCATAAAGTGTTAAGCAATGTTCTCCAATATACTCAAGATTTTCTGGCAGTTTAGTTATTTGCTTGCTCGCATATCCCAACGAATTACTTCCCAAATATTTAATACTATCTGGTAAATCAGAATAAGCAGCACCATACAAACCACTTTTTTCAATTCGCTCCAAATTATTATTCAAATAAACTTTCTTAGTTCCGTTCTCTTCATAAAAAGCATATTCTTCAATTGTTTTAATACTCTCGCACATAAAAATTTCGGACTCACAACCATACTTTCCCATCTCTGAAAATGAATGTTTTTCAACATTTATGCGACCATCTAACAGCGTAACCTTTAACGGTCCAGCTCCATAAAAAGCATTTTTGTGAAGTTTAACATCTTTGCCAATTTCAATTGATGATACCTTCAGTTCTCCCACATGCTTTTTTTTCATCTTTTGTAAGAATAAATGCCTTTGAGGCAATTTCTTTCACTTTTTGTGGTAAAACAATTTTTAACGCTTTATTATAACCACCTTTGTAGCGAACAAGCACTCCATTTTTTATTTCAAACATATTGCCGGTAGACGTACTGATTGCCTGCTCTTTTTGATTATTACTGTCATAAACTTTTTTAGATGTTGTTGATTGATTATCCTTTTCTTTATCAACATTTTGCGTAGCACATCCTGCCAACATTAACGCACATACAACAAAAAACACAAATCGTTTCATAATCAGCCTCCTCCTTTGCGTTATCCCTATTTATTTTTTCCGAAATCATATTTCCATTCCGGATGCTTTTTATTGTAAATCACTCCGCCTTTTACCGCCAGTTTTTTGTTGCCCTTTTCAAGTTTTATCTCTGTCAGCGACTTCCAATTTTTCATATAGTACACAGATGTAAATTTCTTTGGCACATAAAGTTTTTTCATAAAAATGTTATCCGGCACATAATCCATTGTTTTCACAGTCTTTGGGATTCTAAAACTTGTGTTCTTTTTACCCATTGGATACTCAAGCAATGTAGTCATTTTCTTATTGTATAAAACTCCATTCTTTGAGGCAAGCACCTTATTCTTTTTAGAAACACTTATTTTCTCAAGTTTTTCGGCATTTGCAAAACTTACATTCTTTGATTTTACGTTTTTTGAAATAGTCACAGATTTAAGGTTGTGAACATTCTCAAAGGCGTAATATCCAATCTTTCTGCATTTTGCCGGAATTTTATAGCTTTTCCCCGGTCTGTTTGCCAGGTACATAACTAATTTCTTTCCATCTTTTGAAAAAATAACATCATTTGAAACCTTGTAATACTTGTTATTTTTCGAAATAGAAACCTTCTTTAATTTTGGAAAGCACTGATTTAATTTTTCTTCAATGCAATTGCCCCAATCATGTGAATATGGCTTTACAAAATCGGAAGAAAACTCAATTTTTTCAATGCCCGTTTTATCTGCTGATTTCAAATAATCCTGACCTGTAATTTTATCATCCAGTTTGTCTCCCGTATCTGGCTTTGTCTTAAACGCAACATACTTGACTCCCTTTGCAAATTTCAAAACCTTTGCATTTTTAAACTGCGCGAGTTTTCGCATATCTACCGTAACACACTGTAATTCCTCTATATTGCCTGAATTTGCTTTTCCCTCAATAACAACCGTGCTCTGCCCCTTATAATCGCTGTCGTTACTTCCCGTATATGTAAATTCAGCGCTTGTATTCTCCTGCGCAAAAGCTTGCGCTCCCGGCATGATAACCGACACCGCCAAAACCATAATTACTAATGTTCTAATTATTTTTTTCATACTAACCAACCTCCTATTTGTAATTAATTCGCTGCCTCTATGTAAACAATACGATTTAGGCAGCGAATAAGTTGCATTTTTATTTAACACTCTGTAAGTCATATCTGAATACATTCTGTCACCTCCCTTACACGCTTATCATAGCATATAACCATCCACAAAAACCAAAACCGGCACGAATGGTCATTTTTCATCCTTGAACGGTCAAAATCTTCTCCGTTTGAAGTATCTATTTACTATAACGTTTCAAACGGAGAAAATCTGACAAAATAATTTACTAAATTTTCTTTTGTTCCTTTTTCAGAAATTCTTTAAAACCTTCTGGTTCTTTTGGCTGATAAAACAATACATGACAATATTCTGAAGCAACTGGCGCCGCAAAAACTGCCATTGTACAAATCCCCTTACAAATTTTCTGAATTAATTTTTTGTGTTTGAAATACATAGTATTTTCCCCCTTTGTTATTTTTTTTGCAGTATATCATATAATCTGACTTTTTTTCTTTTTCCGTGACGAGTGGTCAAAAATAAGGGACGAACGGCAATTTGACCGTTCGTCCCTTATTTTTAACCACTCGTCACATTTTTTCTGTTTATAACATTTTTTAGTATATACTAACATTCTACAAAAAAGGGGGAATCATATATGATACTTACAAAATGGTTAACACAAAAAATCATCAATATTGCCTTGGCAAACGATAAAACAGAAAAAAAAGATTTTTTCTTTTATTGCATTAACACATTATTAGAACAAATACTATTTGCCGTAACTATTCTATTGTTCGGCTTGCTTACAAATAAAATTACATCCTGTGTTCTCTTTCTCTTACTATTTACAGGGTTCCGACTAACCAGCGGCGGCTACCACGCATCGAAACAATGGATATGCACAATTCTGTCGTACATCTGTGCTATCGGAACACTTATTGTGTCACCATTGGTTCCCACTGGTCACCCTGTCATTTGGCTTACAATTTTTTCGGTCCTTGCATTTATTATTGTTAAAACACCACTGGTAGACCACCCTAATAAACGCTTTACAGAGACTGAGAAGCAAATATTAAAAAAGAAAAATTATTTATGCATCAGTATTGTAACTTTTGCTGAAATTGCTTTTTGCTGTACAAATTGTACCATTTATTATAAACTTATTACCATAAGTTGTTTTATTACTGTACTTAATATCTTAGCAGGCATGTTCAAAAATAGGAAGGAGGCGTATTCATCATGTTATTTAAAGTAGCAATCTGCGATGACGAAGAAAAGGACATTCAGGTGATACAACGTTTTTTACATATTTACGAAATGCAGCATGACATTGATTTCGAAATCAATACGTTTCAAAACAGCACAAAACTTTTGGAAAAATATGATTCAGCAGGAAGATACAATATTCTCTTTTTAGATGTTGAAATGCCTAAACTAAGTGGTCTCGAAGTAGCGGCACACATACGAGAAATTCCGGATAGAATGGCAAAAATTGTTTTTGTTAGTAACTTTCCGGAGTATATGCAAGACAGTTTTAATGTGGAGGCTTTTCACTATTTTCCAAAACCATTTCTTTTTGAAGATTTTGAAAAACTATTATTCCGCATCATTAAATCTTATCGTGAAAGTGAAAATGCTTCGTTTCTTTTGAAAGAAGATGGTGCAGAAGAAGTGATTTTTGCAGAAAATATTATTGCCATCCATTCTATTAATGCAAAAAAGAAACGGATACAAATTTTTTTAGAGTATAAAACAATCGAAGCCTATGGTGTTTTATCCGAATGGGAGAAAAAACTAAATTCGGATTCATTTTTTTGTCCGTGCCGAGGATACTTAGTGAATCTGAACCGAATTCATTTCATTAAAGATAACGAACTGATTATGAGCAACAATGAAAAAATTCCCCTAAGTCGAAGACAAGAAAAAGAACTTCGGAGTATTTTCTCAAAGAAATTATTATCTATTAATCAAGTTCGTTAGAAGGGAGAAACGCATGCTGGATATCATCTGCTCAATATTTGATATGGCATTAATAATTATATTTTTTAATGCCATTATGAAAAAAAGAAGGGAGGCTGTTCCTTTTTGGCTTTTTCTTTTTATTTTCGCTTGCATAGAAGAACTTCTTGGCTTTTTAGCCCAGTTTCTTTCCTATGCCAAGCAAAACCATTCTTTTTATATAATGGCCGGAATCAGTTTGCTTTCTCTATTTACTCTATCTTTTTTGTATGAGGGAAAGTTTGTTCATCGTATTTTCGCTGCTATTACATTTCAGCTATTTGCAACTTTAGCAGAAGTCTTTACGTTTTTATTCATTAAGTTGTTTCCTGTAGAAACAAGCGAAAAGCTTCTTGGAAATCCAGTTGTCTGCTCAATCGTATCGAAATTATTTTTATTCCTTTTCATTATGATTACAAATATCGTTTTTTTGAAAAGGAAAAAAATTTTTTCCTTTCAATACACATTATTAATATGCATTATGCCACTTGTTTCTATCATAATCATGATGACAATACCGGATCAATTTGAAATGGTATCAAATCCATTTTCATTGTCCTTTATTGGTTCTGCTGGTTTGCTATTTATCAATGTTGTAAACTATTATCTGTTAGACAATATTTTGAATGTGAACCGTCTCCAAAAAGAAAAAGAGCAGTTGAATCAGCAGCTTGCTTTTCAGTCAACAAAATACCAGCAGATTTCTACAGCATACCGTAACACACGAAGTTTAATGCATGATACCAAAAAACACTATTTTTATATAGAAGAATGTGTAAAAAAAGGCAACTACGATGTCATTGAAGACTATTTAAAAAAATCTATGGAAGACATTGAACAATCCTATAACCGTATAAATACAGGAAATTTGGTTATTGATGCCTTTGTAAGCAATCATATGTCAATTGCCGAAAAAGAGAACATTGAATTTCGGACGGACATCCAGGTAAGCCTGTCTAACATTCAAATCGATGATTATGACTTTAGTATCATTTTGGGCAATCTGCTAGACAACTGTCTGAATGCCTGCCGTGAAATTCAAGTGCCGGCTCCGAGACAAATTGAAGTATCCATCCGTACCACTAGTAAAGAGCTTTTACTGCACATTTCAAATACCTTGTCTCATCAAGCAAAAGAACATGAAAAAGATGAAATGGTACACGGATACGGAATCACAAATGTGGAAAACATTACGTTAAAATACTATGGTACCTATGTCTACTATATTGAAAGGGATAGGTATCATGCTATTGTATCCATTCCATGTAATATCATGATATAACGCCGTTTATTTTTCCGAACTCGGCAGATTTACCCGGAAAAACCGCCGCAAGAACTGTTTCGCATTAAACGGAACAATCGGATAAATATAGCTTTTTCCGCTGATTGTCCGGTTCGTCACAATCAAAACAACTACCAGCGCCGTACCGGCAAGCAGCCCCCACGGACCAAATGCAGCGGTAAGACAAATCAAAATAATCCGCATGAACTTCAGCGCATAGCCAAGTTCCAAACTGACCTGCGTGTAATTTGCCACGGCCACAAATGCCATATACAGCATGATTTCGGCATTGAACCAGCCGGAACTTACCGTATAATCACCCAATATAATACCTGCCACGACACTAAGCGGCGTGCTCAGCATATTCGGAGTATTCACCGACGCTAGTTTTAATCCATCAATGGCGAACTCCAAAATCAGCATTTGCAGGAAAATGGGGACATTCACCGGGTCATTAATCTGAATAAACTTTAAGGACTCCGGAAGCCACTCCGGATGCATAATAAAAAGTAAAAATACCGGCGTCATAAAAACGGCAAGAAAATCAATGACCATTCGCGACAGTCGCAGGTAAGTTCCTGTCACAGGAGGAAAATAATAGTCATCTGCATCCTCAACTATGTCAAAAACCGATGTCGGCAAAATCATGGCAGATGGTGAGTTATCTACCAAAATTGCCACACTTCCCTCCAATATACTGGCTGCTGTGACATCCGGACGTTCCGAAAACTTGAATTTCGGAAACGGATTATACCACTTGTGCTGATATAAACATTCTGCAAGGCTCTGCTGATTCATGGAAAGAGAATCAATCTCAATCGCGTCAATCCGCTTACGAATGTTGTTTAACATTTCCGGCTCCACACGGTTACCCATATAAGCAATTACGACATCTGTCCGTGAACTTTTTCCTACTGTATGCATTTCCATCACAAGGTCCGTAGAACGAATTCTTCTTCTGACCAATGCCGTATTATACACAACGGTTTCCACAAAACCATCTCTGGAACCGCGCATTACTTTATCTTTTTCCGGTTCGTCGACCGAACGTGCCGGATATGTTCGAAAATCCATTGCGAGCAGTTCGCAGTATCCATCCACCATCAAAAGCGGAACACCCGATAAGCACCTCTGAATCAAATCATTTTCTGTCCGCACTAAATCAATCTCACCATACGGCAATTTTTCATTTAAAAAATCATGCGCTGTTTCCGGCATTTCCTCCGGTTTAATTTTATAGAGAAATTCTAATACCTTCTCCATAATTTCGTCTTTACAGAAACCGTCAACAAAATAAAAACAAGCCTTTTTACCACCAATAATCACCACCCGGTACAGCAAATCAAAGCTTTTATCAATCTGCAAAAGTTCATCAATCCGCTGTTTATTTTTGCTAAAATCCTTTGAAAATTCTGTTCTCTGCGACATAATCACCTCCCAAAAAGATTCTTTCTTCTAATAGGGTTGACAAGAAACTATGTTTTTATGTATGATAGTTGGGAATCAATGAAAATACACAGGAGGTGTTTGATTGTGGATGTACCACAGGACCCCATTATTTTAGTTAGTTTTGTAAATACAAAATTACGGGATCAATTTGCAACTTTGGAAGAATTGTGCCAGACATATGAACTGAATCAGGCAGAGCTTTGTCAGACATTGGATTCCATTGACTACCAGTATGATGAAACAACCAACCAGTTTGTCTGATACTTTAGGAGCTTGCCATGAACATAGAAAATATAACATTAAATCATTCCATAACAATTGATGAATATAATGACCTTCGTGCAAGCGTAGATTTTATTACCATAAGAGAAAATCGCGCCCGCATCGCCCTCAACCATTCACTCTATACCCTGATTGCCAGAGAGAACGGACGGCCTGTGGGCATGGCGCGTGTTGTCGGAGATGGTGGGTACGTCTATTTTATCTGCGATGTCATTGTGCGTCCATCGCACCAGTCGCAGGGACTTGGACGATATATTATTGAGCATGTTCTTTCCTGGCTGGAAAGTCAGGTGGATGAGGGAGAGACCATTATGGTAAACCTCATGTCCGCATTGAACAAAGAACCTTTTTACGAAAAACTAGGTTTTCACACACGTCCATTTTCAGACCATGGCTCCGGTATGAGCCGCTGGATTTCCCGCTAGGTTCGTTCCCGCTCGATGAGTTCTTCACGTACCGCTTTCAAAATGGTTAGAGAAACCGGCCCCAAAATCACACCACCGATGCCAAATAATTCGATTCCGGCGTACACGGAAATAATCAGATACAAGGGTTTAATCCCCACTTCTTTTCCAATCAGTCTCGGTTCTAAAATTTCTCTCAAAAATGTAACCACGCAAAAAAGAGTTGTGACAATTGCTGCATCATAATATCGTCCGCCAATGACGCTTAATACCGCCCACGGAATTAGTACCATACCGCTCCCAAGTACCGGAAATGCATCCAGTAAAGCAATTCCAATCGCAAGAAGTATCGCATAATCATTTCCCATGAAATAAAAACCAAGTGCCAAAAGTGCCGCAATAATGAATAACAATAGTGACTGCGCTTTGAGATACGCAAGTCCGGCACCACGCAGTTTTTGCACAAATGGGCGAAGTCTCCCACGCACCGCAGGCATTTTGTCATCCAGCAAAATTAAAAGCACCGACAAAAAGAAAATAAACAGAGAACTAATGGCTCCAATTCCCTTTTTTACGAGAAAAATGGCACACCCGGACAATTTAGGAAGTAAATCCGTGCCAATTTTCTGATAAAGCCCTGCTGCCTGACCCTCTAAATAATCAAAACTGCTTCCATCCGCAAGCTCCAGCATCCGGTCGCAGTGACTGCACATTTTTTCAAGCATTCTTCCGCAAATCTGCCCATAAACCGGTATTTTCTGCAGCAGCAGCATTCCCTGACTTATAATTAATGTAATGATATAAACGCTAAATCCACCTAATATCAACAGCGTAAAAAAAACAACTAAAAAAATACTGACTTTCCGTCTCCATTTTAATTTATTTACCAGAAATTGTATCATTGGCGATACCAGTTTCGCAAAAAAATAGGCAAGTACAAAGGGAAGCGTCAGCGGAAGCAGAAATCGAAAAGAAAACCACAACAAAATCGTAAGGCCAATTAAAATCAAATGTCTTGTTTTCATGCCGCACCTCCCGTAAATATAAAAAGCAGCAGACCATACGGCCTGCTACCTTAGTATCTTCGATTTTTAATTTTTTATCCCTGAAATTAATTGGCGCGGAACCGGTATCCAACACCCCAGATGGTCTCAATATACTCCGGATTGGATGTATCCTGCTCAATTTTTTCACGAATTTTTTTGATATGCACGGTAACGGTGGCAATATCGCCAACCATGCCATTTTCCCCAATCGGACCTACATCCCAGATTTGCTGGAACAGCTCTTCTTTCGGGAATACATGATTTGGATTTTTTGCCAAAAAGTAAAGCAAATCAAATTCTTTGGAAGTTAAATTTTTCTCTTCACCACGAACAAATACACGACGGGCGGTACGGTCAATCTTTAAATCACCAACCTCAATCGTCTCATTCTTTGCCGTCTTCTCAGATGATTTCTCCGTCAGAGACTCATAACGGTTTATATGTGCTTTCACACGTGCCACCAATTCACTCGGACTGAATGGTTTTGTCATATAATCATCTGCACCAAGTCCTAATCCATGGATTTTATCAATATCTTCCTTTTTTGCCGAAACAACAATGACAGGTGCCAAATACTTTTCTCTGTATTTACGGCAAATTTCGAATCCGTCCTGTCCCGGAAGCATTACATCAAGAATCAGCAAATCGTACTCTCCGCTCATTGCTTTTGCTTCGCCCTCAATGCCGTCGGTCTCAATCGTAACCTCAAAATCACTAAGCTCCAAATAATCTTTTTCCAACTCAGCAATCGGTAATTCATCTTCAACAATAAGTATTTTCTTCATACTGGCCCTCCATTCTACTAATCCTATGCTATCATATTTTTTTCTTTTCGTCTACTTTCTTTGGCAAAGAAAAAGAAATTTTCGTCCCTTTCCCCTTTTCACTTTCCGCATAAATCTGTCCGCCATGGTCTTCAATTATCTTTTTTGCAATCGCGAGACCAAGTCCGGTTCCTCCGGTTTTTGAATTTCTGGAACTGTCGGTTCGGTAAAAACGTTCAAAAATCAGCGGCAGTTCATCTTTCTCGATTCCCGAACCATTATCGGTAATTCGAACCCAGACCATTTTCCCGGCATCCTCAATATGAAGAAATATCATTCCCAAATCTTTATCAATGTATTTGTATGCATTTCCAATTACATTATAAAAAACTCGTTTTATCTTTTCCTCATCAATATAAAGGCACGTTCCCTTTTCCACATCATTTCGATATAAAAAATCAATCTTTCTGGTTTCCAAGTCAAGTGACAAATTGCTCATACACCGGCTGATGTATTCATCAATTTCGACACCTCCTTTTTTATATTCAATTTCTTTATTATAAATTTGAGCAAACAACGACAACTCATTTACCAGATTTGCCATGTCATCTGCTTTATTTCTTATGGTACTGATATACTTGTTCATGCGGTCAGGGGTTGCCGCCACTCCATCTAATATTCCCTGGGCATACCCGCGTATCGCCGTTAAGGGTGTTTTTAAATCATGGGTAATATTGCTTAGCATTTCCCTCATGACAAGTTCAGATTCTTCTTTTTTTTCATCCAGCTGCTTCTGTAATTCATCCACCTGTTTGGAAAAACGCTTCTTATGAATGGTTATGGAAATAATATTCTGAAGCCCCAAAACAACAAGGCAAATGACAAAAATGTGAATTGCCATAGTTCTCCTCTTTATCACTTTTTATTCTTTATTTTACCGTCTGTTTCTATCATAACATAAAAAAATAAAAATGTGTAAAACTTTATCATTTTTTATCATTTTTTCCAACTTGACGATATTTTACTGTTATAGTAGAATAAGAATGTTATTTACGTATGAATTTGAATGGAGGAAACCATGGGTAAGATACTTTTTACTTCTGAATCGGTAACCGAGGGACATCCGGACAAAATCTGTGATCAGATTTCCGATGCCATCTTGGATGCTATGCTCGCACAGGACCCGATGAGTCGTGTTGCCTGCGAAACAGCAGTCACTACTGATTTAGTTTTAGTTATGGGTGAAATTACATCCAATGCAACGGTTGACATTGAAGCAATCGTTCGCGATACAATCTGTAAAATTGGCTATGACGATGCCGCAAAGGGCTTTGACGGAAAAACCTGCCAGGTTAAAATTGCACTGGACAAACAGTCTTCCGACATCGCAATGGGCGTCGACAAAGCATTAGAAGCGAAGCTGACGGACTCCGAAATTGAATCGGAAGGTGCCGGCGACCAGGGTATGATGTTTGGTTACGCAACAAACGAAACCGACGATGATTATATGCCATATCCGATTTATCTGGCGCACAAATTGTCCCGCCAGCTTTCCAAAGTCCGCAAAGACGGAACGCTTTCCTACCTGCGCCCAGACGGCAAATCACAGGTCACGGTAGAATACGATGAAAATGGAAATCCACTGCGTTTGGATGCTGTTGTTGTTTCATCGCAGCACAGCGAAGATGTTTCCTGGGAACAGATTCAGAAAGACATCCGCAAATATGTCGTAGATGCTGTTCTCCCTGCGGAATTAATTGACAAAGATACAAAATTCTATATTAACCCAACCGGTCGTTTTGTAATCGGCGGACCAAACGGCGACAGCGGTTTAACCGGTCGTAAAATCATTGTCGATACTTACGGTGGCTGGGCACGCCACGGCGGTGGCGCTTTCTCCGGAAAGGACCCGACAAAAGTTGACCGCTCGGCTGCATACGCAGCCCGCTACGTTGCCAAAAATATTGTAGCTGCCGGTCTGTGTGACCGCGCAGAAATCCAGTTGTCCTACGCAATCGGTGTTGCTTCACCAACTTCCGTACGCATTGACACATTTGGCACCGGCAAATTACCGGAAAGCAAATTAGTCGACATCATTGCCGAGAACTTCGATTTGCGTCCGGCCGGCATCATCCAGATGCTCGACCTCAGAAAACCAATCTATTCCCAGACTGCTGCCTATGGCCACTTCGGCCGCAGCGACTTAGACCTTCCTTGGGAGAGATTAGATAAAGTCGATGTTTTGAAAAAATATCTGTAATTACCGGATAAAATAAAAATCTCCGGCTTATGCTGCATAAGCCGGATTTTGCTCTCATAGTTAAATGGATATAACAGCCCCCTCCTAAGGGGCAGTTGTAGGTTCGATTCCTACTGGGAGTACTCGCAAAGTCAAAAAGCCATGCAGAGAAGAGAAGTCTAACACCATTCAAGCTTGCTTGAATTTGGTGTTATGACTTCTCTTCTCTATAGGGCGCATGCCCGTGGGTCAAGTGCGAGGAACGAGCACTTGAACTAGCATAGCTTTCTATTCAACATATTTTCTTTCTCCATTTGGATATTCTATATATGCTCTTTTTGTATCCATATCATAACGTGCAATTGGTTTCTTACAAACCTTTGCCCTATGAAGCGCGGCTTTTACTGCCTCCTCTGCTCGATAGTCCATTTCTGCATCCGATTCAGAAATAAAGTCGCGGTATTCTTCATGTGTATACCTTTCGGTTGTTTCTTCTGCCATTCTATCCGCAACATCCAACGCATCTTCTATTGATTCTGCAAAACAGCCACTTGATTCTCCCCCTAAACATTCAACTGATTCATTCATAGAAGCACCTTCCTTCTATTTTCTAGTACATCACATTACACTACAAAATGTCAAGTTTTTCATTTATAAATAAATGGCAAAATGAGCGAATTAATCAGCTCTATTTTGCCATTTTTGCAAGATAAGCATAACGGTCAAAAAATATCCGCATGCCCAAAACACACATGGAATTTACTTTTATTTCCTAAACATATTCAAAGATACCTTGAATAGCATCCGATATATTAACCATCTCTGAAATTGGCAATCTGTCCACTTTTTTGTAACCGCGAAATGACATATCTAACAACGCCAGTTTTTCACACTGTATATAGCCTTCATTTTCTTCTGTAGACATCCATATATGAAGTGGACCCGCAGTCGAATTTTTAATAATCGGACATCCAATTATTTCACCGCTTGTATTAAAAAAATCTTTGCTAACCACCAATACAGGATGTTTTATTTTTTCAACCTTAAGAATATCTCCTTGGTGTAAAGACGCCATTACCACACCTCTCTTCCAACCGGTTCGCCCCAATCATATTCGCCGTCAAGCATTAACTTTCCATCGTATTCAGCAGCTCTGTCTTCCAACGTTTTATGCCGAAATTGTCTTGCCAAAGTAATCACCCCATCTGATACCTCAACATCCAAGAATTCATTTAATTTGATTCCCGCACTTTTCAACACTTCTTTGGATAAACGAATCCCTTGACTATTTCCCCATTCCTTCACTTGTGCCTGCATATAGATTCCTCCTTACATTTGGTATATACATAGTGTATACCAAACAACAAAAAATATCAATAAGTTTGTCGGTATACTCACACGTATATTCGCCTTGCTAATATATTGCTCCTTTGCTAATACAGCTACCAAAAAACTCGCATCAAAGTTCTCCTAAGCGGTAGGTCGGAGGTTCGAATCCTCTTGGGAACGCTAAAAGCCGTTGGTTTGAAACTTTTTAAGTTCTGCACCAACGGTTTTCTTTTTACAAAGAGTCAAAAAAACACAGAAACCCGGAATGGATTTCTGTGCAATATTATTTCTAGGTTACTATGTTCCTTTGCGACAGGACGTTTGAAGAACGTCCTTCATAGGGTTGTGGCATGTTAAATCCTCTTTCTTAAATTTGCAAATACTTCTTTGGCAGGTTTTGATTCATTTGCTTTTGCCTGTAAAAGTCCTTTTTCCATCATTGAATTAAATTGAGTGTCTGATAATTCATCTCTTGTTTCAATTGTTTTAGGAAGATTTAAAGCAAACGGAATTCCGTTGTTTGCAATTACTTGTCTATAGGTCATGTCAATAAAGACAGAAACAGGTATGCCTAACTTTTCTAAAATGGCTTCTGCCGATTCTTTGATATCCGGTTGAATTCTTACTGTTACATTTGCTGTTTTTGTTGCCATAATAAGCACCACCTTTCAACAACCTGCAAATAACAGATTAGCAGACAAATCTATCAACCCTTATTTATCATTTCCGCTATTTTTAAAGCAACATAAAATTTGTCAAGATTATGATTCGCATCATGTAATCCTTCAGAAGTATATTCCAACTGGTCAACAATATCACCTGTTACCAAAAAATCATAAAGTTCTATATTATAAAAATCACATACAGCCTGCATACCTGCAAGTTCCATTTCAACTGCAATACAGCCCTCCGATTTTCTTTTTTCAACAAGGTTCCGGGTTTCTCTGTATATCGCATCTGTAGTCCATACTTTTCCCATTACATACGGCAACTCTAATGCTTTAAAAATATTTTCCATAACCTCCGCATTTTTAATTTGTATATAATCTTTCGGAGATGCATAATGGTAAGACATTCCCTCGTCTCGATATGCTTCGTATGGAATAACATATTTCCCCTTTGTTGTCTCTTTATCAAGTGAACCCGCAGAACCAAACAAAATGAATTTTTTGGCACCTGTCATCCAGTTTACCTCAATAATATCTGTTCCCGAAAGAGATGCACCAATTTCAGAAAGATAAAAAGCTATCTTTAGATTATTTACGTTCAATAGATAAACAGGCTTTATTCTATTAGCCGCTTTCATCTCACCAATCTTTTCATTTTCAAAAAGTTTCAAAACAGCTGGAAATATCTCTCTTGAAAATGTTGCTATTGCAATATCGCAGATTTTCCCCTTTTCTCCAAAAAAAGACGATGGTGTTATTATAGCTTCACTTTCCATATCAAATGAATCACTTATCATTTTTATACAACACCCCCCTCCTTATATCATTAACAACCTCTTGTGCATCCCTATATCTTCCAGCATTAGCCTGTTGGCGAGTAACATATTGAACCTTTACCAAGTTTTCTTCTGACAATCGTTCCATCATGTCAACTGTTGCTTCTAGTGTACTCATAATAAATCACCCACCTTCAAATTACTAAATATATATTAGCATTATATCTCAAACAATTACATTTCTCAACATTTTAAGAGAAAGAAAAAGATTTTCCAATTCTGTTTGAATTTATTTTAAGCTTCAAATTTCAAAACCACTAACTTTCCCCCCCAGCATACACTTTTGCACCTTTTTCTTTTTTAACCGTATAAGCAAACTTACTGAAAGAACATACCTTATGGAAAATAGCAAGACACGCTCTGTCACATATGCGACACGAATCGTGTCATCTTTCTATTACATTCTGATTAAAACAATACAATTCAATCACTTTCATCATCTCCTCTCTCATCCATCCAGTAGTCATAAGCTTCCTCGTACCCATAATCATATGCCTCTTCACTTTCATCATCCCCAAATTCATCATATGCAAATTCTTCTGCATAATCAGAAGCATAATCATCCGGATCATCGTAATCCTCAACACCATTTGTTATCTTTTGATTTACTTGCGGTTTTTGCGTTGGATAGTAGCTTGTACGGTCACTATCAGACGAACTGGTATCATCCGAATCGGTGTCGTCATGCTGAGCCGATGAACTGCTCTTGCCTCTTGAACTGCCAAAAACTCTCGAATCATATGATGAATGAGAACCCAAATAATTATAATCATAAGATGAACCTTTTTTTCGGTTCGCCTTATAGCCCTCTTCCGATACAAACCAAGTTCCCGGAAGAAGACACACCGCTATAATTATCGCAGTAATTTTTACAGCCTTCCGAATTTTTCTCATGCGTTCCTCATTACCTCCATTGGCTTTATGGAATGTAATTCGGTTTGTAATTATAAACACATCAATTACCGTACAAATAAGTGCCATAATTAAAATTGGAAGTGGTTGATGCACATCATTTACTACACTTAGAAATGCCACAATCGGCATTTCAATTAAAATAAAACCAAATATCAATAATAAAAATGTCATATGAAACCCTCCCTTCTCTTGTATGTTCTTAAGATTATCTCCTTACTGTCAACAAGATTATAACGCCTCTCGTTGTACTATATTCCGTACACCTGTCCATGCATAACCCACCCATTGACCTAACTCGCAAAAGCTTCTCTTGCGGTCACCCAAAATCCTGCCTTCCTTTGACCAATTCTACTCCTCCGCCCAGGCAAGCGCACAGCGTACGGCACGCTTCCATCCGGCTAATTTTTCATTTCGCAATTCTTCCGACATATCTGCCGCAAACGTTTTAGATAGTGCCCAGTTTTTACGGATATCGTCCACATCTTCCCAGTAACCTACGGCAAGGCCCGCCAGATAAGCAGCTCCCAGTGCGGTTGTCTCTACACACTCCGGTCGAAGCACATCAACACCTAGTACATCGGATTGAAACTGCATTAGAAAATTATTATTCGATGCCCCACCATCGACTTTAAGACTGACAATATCGACACCAGATTCCTGCTCCATAATTTTCAAAATATCGTAAGTCTGATATGCCATCGCTTCTAGGATAGCACGCACAAAATGCTCCTTTTTACAGCCTCTTGTCAACCCTGCAACTGTTCCTCTTGCGTATGGATTCCAATATGGGGCACCAAGGCCGGTAAATGCAGGAACCACATAGACACCATTCGTATCTTCCACCGCATTGGCAAATGCCTCTGTCTGAGCAGCATCTTTCAATAACTCCATCTCATCACGCAGCCACTGCACACCTGCGCCAGCCACAAAAATACTCCCCTCTAGCGCATATTGAATCTTATTTTCAAAACTTGCTGCAATCGTAGTGAGCAGGCCATTTTGGGAATTTACCGCTTTTTCTCCCGTATTCATCAACAAAAAGCAGCCGGTTCCATAAGTATTTTTCACTTCCCCCGGCATAAAACAGCACTGTCCAAACAAAGCCGCCTGCTGGTCTCCTGCTGCCCCGGCAATCGGAATTTTCCCGCCGAGCAGACTCAAATCCGTGCATCCGTAAACACAGCTGGATGGCCGAACCTCCGGAAGCATAGATTTTGGAATATGAAAATAATCTAAAATATTCTCATCCCAACGCAAATTATGAATATCAAACATCATCGTTCTGGACGCATTTGTGTAATCGGTTACATGAACAGCACCCTTCGTCAAATTCCAAATCAGCCAGGTATCCACCGTTCCAAAAAGCAAATCACCTGCTTCTGCTTTCTCCCGCGCCCCTGTAACGTAATCCAATATCCACGCAATTTTCGATGCGGAAAAATAAGCATCCGGAATCAGACCCGTCGTCTTTTGCACATAATCAGCCAGACCTTCTTTCACCAGTTTTTCAATGTCATCTGCTGTTCTTCGGCACTGCCACACAATCGCATTGTAAATAGGCTGTCCTGTATGCCGGTCCCAGACAATCGTCGTTTCTCTTTGATTCGTGATACCAATCCCCGCTATATTTTCGCCGGTTACACCAATTTTACTCATCGCCTCTGTCGCAACAGATAACTGTGAAGCCCAGATTTCCATAGGGTCATGCTCCACCCATCCCGCATGAGGATAAATCTGTTCAAACTCTTTCTGCGCCATGCCGCAGATATTTCCCTGCTTGTCAAACAAAATACAGCGTGAACTTGTCGTTCCCTGGTCCAGTGCTAACACATACTTTTTCATGTATAACCTCCCCATATTATTTTTTAATTACATCCGCATACTCTGGATATTCTGCAAGAAATTTATCGATAATGGAACAATGGCTCCAAAAGTGCATTGGATACACCTGCTTTGCTTTTACCTTTTGAAGAAAATATAATATTCCATCCGCATAACGTCTTTCCTGCCTTGGATCCAGTGGAACAAAAGCAACATCCAGTGAAATATTTTTCATTTTATCAATCTCATGCCTGTACATCCCTGTCATTTGCCGGTTTTCCCTCTCCGATGCAGAATCAAACACCCAGTCATGAAGGTCTCCCGCATGATAAATCTTTCCTTCCTCGCAAGTAACGAGATAGGCTACGCCGGCATCTGTTGAATGAAATGTATCCACCAAAAAATCTGCCTCAATTTCATAATGTACATTAAATCCGGCTTTTAAAACAGGAATTCCATCCGGATATTTTTTCTCCTTAATATCCTTTGCAAGAATCGCAAGTTTCGGTACAATCCCCTGTTGTTTCAAAAGTTCAAATACTTTTGGTTCATAATGATCCTGATGTCCATGGCTGGCGAACACATATACCGGTTTATCCGGATTTAACTTCGGCAATTCTCCTTTATAATAATCAAATATAAAATACCGTTTGGCTGTCTCGACTAAAAAACCACTATGAAAAATCCTTGTAATCTGCATGCACCTTTCTCCCTCGTTTCTTTGCAAATTATTATACCATTCCCCTTTTCTATGCGCAAATCTAAAGCAGAAAAAACTTCCATGGTTTACACATATTTTTAGTGTGTTATAATAAATTTACATCACAAAACCACATTGGAGGCCATCGTATGAAAGTTGTCGTTGCCATGGATTCTATGAAAGGCAGTTTAAGTTCTTTAGAGGCAGGAAATGCCGTTTCGGAAGGAATACACCGCGTATTTCGCGATGCAGAGGTAACCGTCTGCCCTTTGGCAGATGGCGGAGAGGGAACCGTAGAAGCCCTTACCCTTGGAATGAACGGAACAATCGAAAAAGTCAATGTCACAGGACCGCTTGGCTCCATGATAGAGGCTTCTTATGGCAGAATTGCAGAAAGCAATACAGCAATTATTGAAATGTCCGCAGCCGCAGGAATCACGTTGGTAAACGAATCCGATAGAAATCCACTTCACACGACAACATATGGCGTTGGGGAACTGATAAGAGATGCGATAAAAAAGGGATGCCGCAAATTTATTGTTGGTATCGGGGGAAGCGCAACCAACGATGGAGGAATCGGTATGCTCGAGGCTCTCGGCTACGGCTTTTTAGATGCCGATGGAAAACAAGTTCCATACGGAGCAAACGGACTAGCCTTAATAGAAACGATAACCGATGAGCATGTTATGCCAGAACTGAAAGAATGTAAATTTAGAATTGCATGCGATGTAACAAATCCGCTGTGTGGCGCTAATGGATGCAGTGCTGTTTTTGGTCCACAAAAGGGTGCAACACAAACGATGATTCCCAAAATGGATACATGGCTTATGAATTATGCAAAAAAGACAAAAGAAAAATATTCCGGCGCCAATCCAAATCAAGCAGGTACCGGAGCAGCCGGAGGACTTGGATTTGCATTTTTATCTTATACAAATGCCGTTTTAGAATCCGGCGTTAAAATTATTCTTGAAGAAACCAAGTTAGAATCATTTATAAAAAATGCAGATTTTGTAATAACCGGTGAAGGACGATTAGATGGACAGACAGTAATGGGAAAGGCACCAATTGGCGTAGCAGAAATTGCAAAAAAACACAAGAAAAAAGTTCTTGCTTTTGGCGGATGCGTCGCAGAAGATGCCACATTGTGTAACCAACATGGCATCGACGCATTTTTCCCTATATTGCGCACGGTAACAACGCTGAAAGAAGCGATGGACTTTAACCATGCAAAAGAAAATTTAAGTGCTTCCGTTGAGCAGGTTTTTCGGTTGATTCAGAGTTTTAAGTAAACTTACGCCCTTCCTAATTCGCCCCTTCTTCCAATCCATCCTTAGGTAACTTACGCAAAAACACAACAGCAATTGGCATTGATATGGCAGATGCCAGAATATCCGTAGCCGGCTGTGTCCACTGAATTCCCCGTAGTCCAAAAAGCGTACCAAGAATTAACAAAACCGGAATATAAATTGAACCGCTTCTAAATGTCGCTAAAATCGTTGCTCTCCCTGCTTTACCAATTGATTGAAACAACATATTGGCACAGACACTAAAAGGGACTGCCACCTGTGACGCACATTGAATCACAAGTGCATAATACGCAATATCATATGCATCCTGATTGGATAAAAACTGCATGATAATCTCGCTGCGAAAAACAAACACCACTCCTGTAAATACTACCAAATTAGCCAGTCCAAAAAATAAGGTAAACCAAAACGCCTTGCGCAGCCTCGTATATTTTCTTGCTCCATAATTGAACGACGAAACCGGTTGAAATCCCTGACCAATTCCAAGTGCCACACTGAAAATAAACATAAAAATTCGTGATACAACACTCATCGCAGCAATTGCCGCATCTCCATAAACAGCAGCTTGCGCATTCAATACCATCGTAGAAATACTTGCAAGTCCCTGACGCACCATACTTGGAAAACCGGACGCAAGAATACTTCCAAAGACACTTGCTTTCTTCGTAAAATACCGAATGGACAAACTGCTTTGTGTCTTACCGCACAACAAAAAATACAGTAAAATACCAAAAGATATATACTGTGAAATCATAGTCGATAAAGCAGCACCACGAACTCCCATGTGAAGCCCAAACATGAAAAATGCGTCCCCAGCCATATTCAACACGCCACCGGATACTAGACCAACCATCGCAAGACTTGCATAACCCTCATAGCGCAAAATGTTGTTCATTACACAACCTGTCGCCATCGCCGGTGCAGAAAGCAAAACATAAAAAGCATATATTCTTGCATATGGTAAAATTGTCTCTGTACTTCCCAGTAACCGGCACAAACCATCCAAATTGAGAATACCAAACACACTGACGGCTGTCCCGGCAAACAGCGCCAAGTAAAATCCTGTTGCCGAAAATGCACGTGCCCGCTCCTTTTTATGTGCCCCCAAAGCCCTGCTGATATTTGTTCCTGCGCCCTGTCCAAACATAAAACCGAACGCCTGAATAATTGCCATTAGACCAAACACGATACCAACTGCTCCGGTCGCACTTGTTCCAAGCCGGCTGACAAACCAAGTATCTACCATATTGTAAACATTCGTAATCAGCATACTAATTGTCGTCGGAAGCCCCAGTTTCATAATTAACCGGCACACCGGTTCTTCCGTCATTTTTCGATATTGTTTTTCCTCACTCGAAAGCTGCTCCGTGTTCTCTTTCATCGCCGCATACGGCCTCCTCACAAATCCATATCCTTGAATTTACCATTCCACATAATCTTTCATTGAAAAATCTGTGTCTATTATATTGATAAACACAGATTTTGTCAATTTATCTTGATTTACCGCAATTAATTCGGCACTTTCCATACTTGTCACACAACTCAGCTAATTCCTTATATACTTTGCCAGTAATCCTATATAATTCATTATCTACCATTATAAAATTTAAATTTATAATCTCCTGAATATATATTCAAAATTCTTATACACACATCCCGATATATCTCTCCTTCACTCTGACTCAAACGTTCCCTCGTTCCATGCCCCAGTAAAGAAATCCTTGAAAAATCATTTTTGACCTTACTCGAATCCGGATTTATTTCATAGGCTTCCGTCAATTCTGTTTTCAGAACTTTCTTTTCCACCTTAATTTGCTGTTCAATATTTTTCTCTAACGAATTAATATTTCTTTTGTCCTCAGCATAAACACACTTCTTTTTTAGGGACTTCATTACATTTTTGTATTCAGCCTTCCATGCTTTTTTATATGCTTCTCGATTTTCTCTAAGTTCCACCTCTGAAACATCCCAAGACTTTAGTTTAGGGGTGAAGTATTTATCAATGGGATTGTCAGAACCAGAATATTCCTCCGTATCTTCAACATTTTTCTCGAAATTTTCACTTTGAAAATCTTTACTCTGAGCCTTCTTTGAAGTCACCTGTGAATCAATGTGTTTACATTCTGTTTCACTATTACAAGATACATTTACTGCTGCGATAGTCAAAATTATAAGACATGTCCAAATTTTATTTTTCATTCTTCTCCTTGCATGATAACTAAACACAAATTATCATACTTTCCTTTCTAAATTATTTTCTATGTACTCTATAATGGCTCAGTTGTCAAGATAAAAATTCGATGTTTTTATAATGAACTGATACGTTGACGGGTTACATGGAAAATGTGGTGCGGCATTTCCCGGATTTTTATATTATGCGGCTGCTCTGGCTGCATCCAGAAGCATTACCGGATAGTATACCTCGGCAGGTCGTTTGTTTCCAATGGACTGATGGCATCTTTCAAAGTTATAGGTGTAGATATATCTTCCGATGGCTTCTCTTGCTTCCTCATACTTGAAGCTGCGGAACCAGCGTTCAATCATGATATTATCGGCCCATCGACTTTTGCCATCCATGCTTTGATGGATTCCGTTATTACGAATAAAGTCGATGTATTTGTCGCTGGTGAACTGGCTGCCCTGATCCGAGTTGATGATTAACGGCTTAGCTACTTTAAATGCTTTTTTACAGGCGTTGATGACCATAGTGGTATCCAGAGTATCATCAACATCCCAGCCAACGATACAACGGCTGTACCAGTCGATAATGGCTGTCAGGTAAAGAAATCCATGCTTCGTTGGAATGTATGTAAAGTCAATCGAACATGCCTGATTGGGACGGTCTATGACTGCGTTACGAAGCAGATACGGACAGACTTTTGCCTGCTTCATGCGCTTAGACAAATTCATCTTTGGATAAATCGGTGTAATGTTCATTTCACGCATATATCTACCTGCTTTACGGCGACCAACCTGATATCCGCGCAGTTTAAGTTGAGCAGACATCTGACGGGCTCCCCAGGTAGGATTATCCGTATGCAGATGGTCAATGACAGCTTTGCATTCCAGTTCTTCCTCTGAAACGGGGATGCCGCCATAATATACGCTGGTACGATTGATTCCAAGCAACTTTGCACCGGTAGAAACTGGCAATTCTTTAGTCGTCGAAAGGTTTTGGACTAAATTTACTCTCGTAGTCAGGTCCGACAACTTCTTCAGATTTTTTTTTGAGCCAGTCAACCTGCATAGTAAGTTGACCGACCTTTTTGGCGTATTCGGCTTTTTCCTTGCGTTCTTCAGCAAGTTTTTCCCGAAGATTGTCTTCCCGCTTGTTATCAAAAGCAAGAGACGCATTTGTAAGGAATTCCTTTTTCCAGTTGCGCAGGAGATTTGGTTGAATATCGTTTTCAACAGCAAGAACATTAAGTTCTTTTTCTCCTTTAGGCAGCTAGAGTACAAGGTTGGTTTTAAATTCAGCACTGAAATTTCTTCTTGATCTGGACATAATAAGTACCTTCTTTCATTTGTTGGTTATAGTATATCAGATTCATTAAGAAATGACGTGTTCAGTGTCTTAATTTATGAGACCATTATAATGTATCCTGCGTTTATTTTATTTTTTTCGCTTCAAAGCATCCATTTTCATAAAAAATTATTGTCTCATTATCAATTACTAACAAGGTCCAAATATCATTTTTCTGATAATACTCATCCTCAAAATCTTTATATATATTATTATTTTTACTCTGAGGCTTGCTTTTTAAAATTTCCAAAACATCATAATCTCCTTTTTGAATGTATTTTGCTAATTCTTTATTTCTTGAATACCCATATCCGCTCATAAGTTCATATGGATTTTTTATACTTATAATCTTATAATATGGATTTTTTATTTCAAAAGTTTTTCCATCAAACAAATCTTTTTTTATTTCAATTATTCGTCCTATATAGTTATTATCACATAATTTCTCTGCTTTTAAGGAATAAGCTCTTGGATATGAAATTCTTTTCGTAAATCTCCATTTTCCCATAAGTACCTCAATCTCTTTTTTATTATTCGTATATTTCGCTTCCTCTATTTTTGAAGGTTCTCTTTTCTGCTTATCTTCGCCATAAAAAAAACGTCCTTTTACATAAATAGTCAAAAACACAAGTAATAAAACTATGATATAACTATAAATCCTATTTTTCATACGCAATCCTCCTCGTATAATTAACATTATAAACACTCCCTCAAAAATTATATGTATTTTTTAACAGCCTTTGTTGTCCTATAAATAACAGCCAAACTCACTATTCAGTCAAACACATTACAACTTTGAAAAATACATATTAAATCCATTGCCCTATTTCCCTATTGACACGTATTTCTTTTACTTAACAAAATCATTTAAACAGAAACAAAACTACCAACTCTATGATTATTCAATCTAAGAAAATTATCCCCAAATTCAATTATAGTTTTCAGCAACATCTAATTTTGTGACTATCTCAAAATTAAATATCAGATTAAATATCGTTTTCCTTTTACTTGTTATTTCTAGTTTTTTGGATATTTCCCTAAATTAAATATTTTTGCCTCTTTTTTTCTACGCAGAAGCAAATTAGGATTTTTATATAAACAAAACACCTTCTTTACATAAGCCTTATCCGAATATTTTTTACTCTTAATCAATTTATAGATAGTTCTATTTTTATCACTTTCATTGTTCCAAAAATTATATCCTAAATTGTAAGTAAAACAAACCAGTGCATCGTACTGATATTGAAATAATTTCACATTATATTTTTTCAAATATTTATGTAAAGACCCTTCTGTAACTTTGCTTAAATCAAGATCAAATAATTGTTGTGCTTTGACTTTGCTTATAGTATTTTTTTTGTATTTATTTCCTTCTTCTCCAAAAATTTTATGTCCCCAGCCAATCGTCCAATCCAATCCATCATCAGCCTTATATTTCTTCCTAAGTTCTTTATTATCAGGCCTTTGGCTATCATACATATAATTGTAATATCCCTCATATTGCTTTATAATTTTTTTTATTTTTTTACTAGGCTTTAGCTTTGTAACATCAAGTTTCTTTTTCCCTATTGCTCCCTTTCCCATTTTGGGCGATATTGGCTTTTGCATAATTGGGAATCCATTTGTTGAATTGGCTTTTTTATTAGTTATACTACCTGTTATACATCTCCACACAAACTTCCCCCAATCAACTATTGGACAATTTCCACTGTCATCTAAATAATCAACAGGATTATTGTAACAATAGGTATACAAATGCAGACTCAGCGGCTCATCACTTTCCCCGGTATAGGTATCTCTTGTGATAAATCTTCCTACTCCCGGTTCATAGTATCTTGCCCGCAGATAAACTTCCTCCGTCTCTTTATCGTAGTATTCCCCACAATAACGGTACGGGTTCTCATCCTTTTTCTCCGGTTTTACTTCGTTTCCAAAGGAATCATACTCATATGTCTTTGTGACATTTCCGGCTTCATCCAAAAGCTGCACTACATTGCCGTGCATATCTGTGACATAATACGTTTTCTCCGTATTCTCTCCTTTATCAGCATACACTAAATCATTTCCACGGATGTAACGTTTCTGTACGGCTCCTCCCTTTGACAGTTCCATTACCACCTGGTCTCCGTCCCAGACATAAACCGTTTTTTCTCCGTTTACCATCTTTCCGGTACGAAGTCCTTCGGCATCATAAGTAAAGCTTACTTTATAGTTTTTCGTAAGTGTCTCGGTCAGCTGATTCAAAGCATTATAATGGTTTACTACATTATCGTTCAATTGATTGTCTCCCAGCGTCACATCGACATCGATGTAAGACGTATCCTTTGCTTCTGCCGGAATTTCAGAGCGGTTCACGGCAGCAAGCTGGTTTCCGTTCTTATCATTTTTGTAAATTACCACATCGTTCTTCTCCGTGTCGGTATGCAGCGTATCCGTGCGGAGCAGTTCGTCGTTTTTGTTGTACTGATAAGCGGTTGTCTTGTTTCCGATTGTCATCTGTTTCCGGTTATTGTTGGCGTCATAGGTATAGGAAATATCTTCCTTTCCTGTTTTTGTTTCTCTGGTAATACGGCCAAGCATATCATAGGTGTAGGCTGCCGTTTTTTTCGTGCTCTTTCCATTCTTATCCATAACGGTAGAAACTTCTTCTGCTTTCTGTCCGTTTTTGAGATAGGTACTGCTGTACTTGGAAACCACACCTTTACCTGTCTCGTTTGTCATAGAGGTTAAACGGTTCTGGTAATCATAGCCATACGTGGTTTTCAGTCCGTTTGCCGCCTGTCTTTCGCTAAGGCTTCCCTCCGTATCATAGGCATAAGAAACAGCCCGGTTTCCTTCGCTGTCTTTGACGGAAATCAGTCGGGAACTGCCATCATACTCATACGACAAAGAAAGTTTGGTATCCTCCCCTGCTTTTACGGAAAAAGTGGATTTGTTCCCATTACTGTCATAGGTATAATTCTTTACGACATCCTTATTTTTTGTCAGTTTGGTCGTTTCTTTTGTGACCTGGCCGGATACATCGCCATACACAAACTGTGTATCATCCTGTACTGCCACATCTCCATAGGCGTTGTAGCGGTAAGTATGTACGGTTTCTTTTCCGGTCTTTTTCTCCTTCGCTGTCCTCTCAGTCAGCCGGTTTTTATTATCATATGTGTTCTTCAAAGTATTTCCGTTTTTATCTACGGTTTTCGTCAGGTTGCTGTTGCAGTCGTAAGTATACGTTTCCGTTCTTCCTTCCGGGTCGGTATAAGAAACCAGACGGTTTTTCGTGTCATACACATACTTTGTTTCCCGGATGGTATCGGATTTCTTTTTCCCGGTTACCAAAACGGCATACGTTTTACCGCCATAGGTAAAGGTATCCTTACCGGCATCGTCTTTGGCATTTTCAACTGCCGCTACCGTTACTGTCAAAGGACCGGTCATACCGGTAAACTGGCGCACCTTGTTGCCCTGCTCGTCATAGACGTACTGGACATACTGTGCTTTTTCATTTTCCAGACTGCTTTTCACCTGAACGAGATTTCCCTGTTTATCATAAGTATACTCGATTTCTTTGTTCTTGTCACCCTCGATTTGCTCTTTTGTTTCCACGAGATTGCCGGATTTATCATATTCGTTTACTACGGTCTGGTAACCGGCACTTCCGTCTGTCTTGTTCTGCGGAAGTTCTTCTTTAATCTTACGTCCCAAAAGGTCATAAGTATATGCTGCCGCCACGTTCTCTTTGACACCGCGTGGACTGTATTCTTTTGTAACCTGTCCCTTACTGTCATAGACGGCTTTTGTTTTCTGGGTCTGCCAGTCGGTTTCCCCTTCTTTTCGGCTCTTTGTCTCGGTTTCGGTTACATTTCCGTTTTCATCATAAGTATAAGAAACCTCTGTCTCATAAGACGGAAGCCATCTGCCATCCTGATATTTTTTCTGAATCGTGTTTTCTTTGACCGTTCTGCCAAAGTCATCATTTTCATACGTGGTAACGGTTTCCGTTTTATTTTTTCCCCGAAGATAGCTGGTCGTCTGGGAAAGGTTGTTGCCTTCGGCATCCGTTACGGTTTTTGTAATCGTTTCACTTAACACCGAATCGTTAAACTGGTCGTAAAAATTTGCCGGGTCAACTTCTTCGGTATAAGAAGACGGATTGATTTCCTTTTCATAACCGGTGGTAATCGTCTGTGCCTCGTCTTCTTCGCCGGTTACTTCGGTCTCACTTTTACTGAAATGGAAGGAAGTGCAGTGGGCTTTATCCAACTCTCCATTCATAAATTCAGCACTTCCAATCTCATTGCCGAGGTCGTCATAAAAGTTTTTGCTGCCGCTTAACAGTTCACTGCCTTTTCCGGTCATGTAAAAGTTTGCCACGGTCTCTCCGTTTTCATTGACAATGAATTTCTTTTCGTCCGGCTCAAATGTGTATGTTTTTTCTTCCAGAAGACGGGATGTTTCTTCTTTTTCTTCGTCGACATCGTCTTCTGTCTCTTCGGTTTCGCTTCCGCCGTTGTCCTCGCTGCCATACTCATAGATGCTTTCCGTCCATGTGCCGGCTGCCTCATCTTTGCTTATCAGCGTGTTGCCAAAGCCGTCCTGAATACTGATATTGACCTGTCCGTAAGCATCGACGGTCATGGTTTTTAAGCCGTCCGCGGAGGTATATTCCTTGTCTTTCGATTCATACGCGGTTCCCACGGCACGGATGGTTTCGGTTTCCTCGCCGGTTTCCTCATCATAGGAAGTTTTGGAGGTCTGCCCGTTTTCATCGGTGTAGGAAAGCTCGTTGCCAAAAGAATCATACGTTGTCTTTTCTTCCACATAGCTTCGGTTATCGGATGGATTTTTCGCAGAAGTAAGCGTGACTTTCGTCTGGGTCTGCTGGCCCAGTGCATTGAAGGTGTAGTCATTCTGAATGACTTCTTTTTCGCCGTCCGTATCGTAGGAAGGATAAACTCTGCCCCGTGTTTCGTTGCCGTGTTCATCGTAGGTAAAATCCGTTTTGGTAAGTGTCCGGTATGCACCGCCGTTTACACTTTTCTGCTCGGATATGCTGGCATAATCCACACCGTTTGCCGCCATCGTGCTTACCATGCGGTTTTTGGTCTTTGCTCCGCTGTATGATTCTTTCGTAAGCACCGGGCAGACAAAGGCACCGTCTGAATCCGGATATGTTCCTGCCGGATATGTATAGCTGGTCGTGTAAAGGTGTTCTTTTCCCTGATTCTTTTTCTGATAAGCGGCGTTTGCCTTTTCAGTTAAAACGTTTCGGCAGCGGTCATAAGTATACCCTTGTTTTGTCGTGACCGCTTTGCCGCTCTTTCCATACGATTTGTCGGTTTCAAGCACCACAAGAGAACCATTGCCGTTATTATCATAAGAGGTTATGGTTTCTTCTTTTTCTTTGCCATAGTGAATCTCATTGGTAAGAAGTTTATTTTCATTATATACATAAAGGCTGACGTTTTTCCTGGTATCCTTTTTAAGCCTTAAGGTATCCGGGTTGATTTTGGATTTCTTATAGGTATAATCATAATACTTTTTGTTGGTTTTATATTTGTTCGGATTAAAGCTGCTGACAACGGTTACCGTGCGGAGTCCGTCATTTCCGTACTGCCAGACTTCATAAGCGGTTTTCCAGTTGCCTTTATCGTCTTTTTCCCGCTCCCTGAAATCATCATAGGAACGGAGTCCGTCGGTTCCTTTTTTCTGGAAATAGTCATACTTTGTACCGTTTGATTTTTTTCCGGTTTTATTGTCTTTTTCATACTCTCTGGTGACATAAAACTGCTCCGTCACCACGTCTCTCTTCTGTCCGGTTCCCACTTCTTTTTCACCGCGCAGCGAGCAGGCACGGTACTCATAGTTGGTCTCACTGCCGTTTGCCTTACATTTTGTCAGAAGATAGCTCTGGTTGGTGGAAACACGCTGGGAAGCGATTCCCGCTCCGGAAGTATTCATCAGCCGTTCCACGGTCCGGTAGGTATAGGTTTCCCGGCTTCCATCGACGGTTGCCGCCGTAAGCACAAAGCCGTTTAACACATCGCCGTGATGCGGCGTGTATGTTTTTTCTTCCGTTTCATAAGTAATCGTTTTCTTGGTTACGCCACCTGCCGCTTCTTTTCCCTGCACGGTAACGGTTTTCAGCACTTTATCATCGCCCTCACCCTCGTAATGAAATACAATCTTTCGTCCGACAGAATCGGTAATGGCTGCCAAATGAATGGCATCGGTGTATGTATAGGTAATGGCATTGTCATGGGCGTCTTTTTGCAGCACAACAACACCGTCTTCGTTAAAATAGGTGCGAAGTCCGGTTTTATCGCGAAGCAGGTAGGTACAGGAAATGCCATCCACGGTCTGCTTAAAATCCTCCAATTTCAAATCTTCGTAAGAGTAGCCACTCAGTCCTTGGATTGCGTAAGTTTTTGCTGCCGCATCGGCATTCGTTTCAATCCCAATCACACCGGCACTTCCATAATGAAGATAAGCGGGATTTTTTCCCCAGCTCTCTTCTTCTGCCAGTGTTACGGTTTCAATCCACGGAAGGTCATAGCGCCATCCGCTGGCAATCCCGTATACGTCATGCCCTTCCCGGCTGACAATCTTCGTCCGCTGGGTTTTGGTTTCAATCGCATCCTCCCCATCCTGTTCTACATTGCGGTGAGACTCACCCACTTCATAAGAAACTAAGAGGTCTTTTAACGCTTTTTTATGTTTGGATAACAGGGCACGGTTGACAAGGATTTTGTGCTCTTTTTTGTCCTGTGTCCGGTATTTAACCCATACCGTGTCGATTTCGAGTTTGTCTAAATATTCGACGGTTGCATGTCCGAGATTGGCTTCGTTGCTGTCATAATAGCGGTTGAGTTCCAAGTCCATCCCGCCAGTTCCTTCTAAGGAAAGGTCGGTACGAAAAAGCATGAGCCGCCCGCTTGCCGTGTCAACACCGTTCAGGTTCTCTGCCTCTAACGGGGAACCGGCAAGATAGTTCTCATAGACGCCACGGAAAGTATCTCCATAGGCTGCCTCCACTGCTGTCTGATAAGTTTCTCCGGCAGCTTTACTGATGGTACTGCAGGAGAAAACTGCCATGCCACACAAAACTGCTGTTGTAATTCCGTGAACCACTGCTCTTAAGTCTCTCATAAATTTAAACTCCTCTTCTTCCTGTTATGTCTTTTTTATTTCGGAACCTCGGTCGTTTCTGCCGCCTGCAGCTCCTCTTTCTTTACCACATCGGACCACTTCCGCTTGTCCGAGGCTTTTCCTTTTGCCCGAATCAACTCCATCGCTTTTTTTCCGGTCTGTACCGACAGTTTTTCCGCTTTTTCCAAATCTTCTAAGCGGTAGCCTTCTTTCTGCATCTCATACTTTATATTTTCATCGATTGTAAAAAACTGTTTTTCCAGCTGTTTGTTTGTCTTTTCCCAGTCTTTTGTCTTCTTCTGTATTCTGGCTACTTCTTCTTTGTCGGTTTCATACAAGGCAGCATATACGTCTGCCACCTGTCGGTCATCTTTGGAAAGGGACCGGTAAATCTTATCCCCCTGCCCCTTTGTAGAAGGCTCTTTCCTCTGCAGTAAAAATAATCCGGCGAAAACGCATAAAATTACTGCAGCCGCCACAAATATTATCTTTTTCCCACATTGCTTTTGTTTCATTGTTTTCTCCCTCCCTGTCTCTTATGACTGCTCTGTCATGGTATAAGCAATTTCCGTCTTACCATCTTTTTTTGCCTCTACCGGAATGGACTGATACGTTTCACAAGATTCACCACGCTCCAGACTTCCGGTTAATTTCCAGACCATTACACCTTTTTTCGGCTGGTATTTTAACAGCGTAACGCCCTCCGCGCCTTCTTTTAAATCATCTTCCTCAGCAAAAGAAGATGCGTTTTGAATCTCCAGTTCCTTTGGATTTACGGAAATCGTAACGACTTTACTTTGTCCTTTTTTTAAGTTTCCGGCGTTGATTTGCAATTCATAATGACTGCCTTGTCTGACTTCCATCTGTTTTTTGGTCGTCTGCACTTTGACGGTGTACTGTTCAACCACATCCAGTACACCAAAGCCTGTCATTTCACCACCAATGCTGTAAAGCTCATTGCCACAGGCCGCTAAAACAGACTCCTGTTTCTTCAGATTCATGGCAGATACTTCGCTCCACTCATCCAGATAAGCGTCGTATACATAAACGTCTTTTGTCTCACTTTCTTTTACCAGATAAATTTTACCGCGAATCACTACCGGTGCCGCAAAACGGTCAGAAACCGTATACGGACACACCGTTCCCGGCTCTTCCCATGTATTTTCTTCCGGCAGATACTCTTCAAAAAATAAACTTGATTCTTTCTCTTTCAAAACAAACACACGATTATCTACGGCTGCCGCTCCAAGAATCGTACTGGTTCCCGGCATAACGGTTGTTTCCCATGTATCTGTATTCATGTCATAAACATCCACCCGGTCTGTAGCTCCTGCTTTTGAAAAAGCATATACTTTCTTGTCGCAAACGGCTGTGGAAAGATTCGTTCTTCCCTCTTTCATGTCTGCCTTTTTCTGCCACTGCTTACTCTCCGTATGATATACATAGACATTTTTCAATGCTTTCGCATCTGTCTTTGTGCTTGTCTGTCCACCGATTACATAAATATCTTTGTTGTCTGCAATCATGGCTGCCTTGCAGATACCGGAGACATTTCCCGGATAATCCGGCAAACTCTCCCATGTTTTCTTTTCCGTATCAAATGCAGCAAAGGAGGACAGTGAGCCGGTTTCATTCTCACCGCCAAGTACATATAATTTTTCACCTGCTGTTACGACCGATGCATTTTTACGTGATTTCTCCATCGGTGTCTGATAAACCCATTCCGACTGGCTTGCCGTGTTGTAAACCATACGTGAGGATTCTCCGGTCAGCGTTTTATTTTCTCTTGCCGTAACGGTAAATCCAAGTGTCTTTCTAACTGTATCATTTGTATACAGATACTCATAACTTGTGCCGGTCACAATCGTTTCTCCAATTTTTCTGCTTCCATCGTAAATACAGACAACATACTCTTTGGCATGCTCGACCGGCTGCCATGTCAGTGTATAACTGTCCTGTCCTTTTATCCCTGTCACTTCCGGAATAGCAAAACGTTTTTTCAAATGCAGCGTATAACTGCCGGTTGCTTTGTTTTTTGTACTAACCTTTATGTAACGTCTTTTGTTGTAACTACCCACAAAGGAAAAGTTTTTGTTTGTTCCGGTATTATCCGCATAGCCAACCCGCTCTTTGCTCTCGTCATACATGGTTGCCTGCGTATCCATGGCAGAATCGGTATATACCTCATACGCAATGCCCGGTTTCGTGTCAAAGTAAAAATAGTTTTCCTGACCTTCTTTGATAATGTCTCTGGTAATTGGCGCATTTTCCTTTAACTGAACAGCTCCATCAAATCCTACTACTTCATAATTCACGGTAAAATACGGATTTCTGTCTAATTCCGCCTGATCCGTGCGATTTGTGTTTTCCGCAGCCAGAGCGGCACCATAATTATTCTCCCCCTGATGCCATCCTTTCACGAGTGCTGTCACATCCAATGAATAACTTCCTTTTTTCTGGATGCCGGTCTTGGCTGCTGCCTCTGCCTCATAAGCCGGACGGTTGTTGAACGTCAGCTTTTTCGCAGACCATTTATCTTTTACTTTGTGCACAGAAATATCAAATGTTTTTCCTGCTCCCATTTTTAATGTCTTTTTATTTTTGATATGTAACGCTGCACTTCGTATCTGTGCATTCGGCTTTTTCAAATCCGCTATCGCTGACATCTGAACAAATCCAATACATTTATTCGCCTGTAAAAGCAGTGATTTATCATAGGTAAATGTTCCGTTTGGTGCTCCACTATAGGCTGCTCCTACTTTTACATTTCTGCTGTGTTTGTCTGTCAGATAACTGGTTCGCATCTCCATTGGGAATTTTCTCTTTTTACTGTTCCACCATTTCTTTGACGGCGTCACGGTAAGAGTCTTTTTCTTCTTGTTATATTTGACTTTTACTTTAGAAGTAGAAACTCCGTTTGCATCGGTTACAATTGTATGCAGACGCTGGTATTTTTTCTTGCCCTTTTTCGTTTTGAAATATACCTGATTTCCCTTTACCTTGATTTTCATTTTTCCTGCATTGATTTTGAACGTCCACTTCTTTGCCTTCTGCTTTTTCGACACGGTAATGACTTCCTGCACACGTTCCGGGAAAATGTTATAGGTGATGCTTGTGTTTTTTAACACTTTGGAGTAAGAAACAATATTTTGGTTTAATACATCGGTTTGTTTGGATTTCTTGGGATTGCTGATTTTTACATTTGCTGATTTAACTTTTTTCCCTTTCAAAGCCCATGATATAGAATTGGAACCACGTTTTAGGGTAATCACCGATTTTTTATTGGATTTTTTTGATACTTGAATGGTTAAATCCGTAGATTTTGTCTGATATTTTTTCTTTCCCACTTTTTTCATTGTTGTATCAATTTCTTTCCATACGCCCTTCTTTTTATAGTGAACCGGCATCGAATACGCGACTGCCGTAAAACTTCCATCGGATAATGCAAACTGCTTAAGGAACCGGTTTCTTTTATTGATTAGCTCCTTGGTAATCTTCGCATTGACTGATACGGTATCCGCTTTTACCTCTTTCCATGCCGCCCCCGGTAAATGCACTCCCGATAGCAGCAGTGCCGCCGCGGCCGCTCCGCCAACAATTTGTTTGCATTTTCTTTCTGTTATTTTCATAATTAAACTCTCCTCTCTATTTATTCGTTCATTTTTTTATTATAATAGAGAAAAGTTTATTTGAAAAGGAACAGTAATTCCATTTTAAGGAACTACTGGTAATGTTTTTGCATGATTTTGTCGAAAGTTTACATTTTTTCTGCAAGCTATATTACGCCCCTCGCTTTATCTTCTCCGAATACCCATAATATCCACGCCCGCTCTTTTGATATTCCTTCACATCAAATTTCTGTGCGGCATCCAAAATCTCTTTCATTTTTTCTTCCCGCTCTTTATCGGTCTTGCCGGGGATGAAAGAATCAAGCGAATAACTCATTTTTTTGTAATCAATATCCAAAACCTTTCCATGGAAAAGTTCCTTGTAAATACTCGCTCCGGAAATAAATCCATTTAAGTATGTTGGATGAACTTCATCCATTGACTGAATATCATAGTGCTTGAGTATCTTTCTCTGGACAAGATCATCACACAAATCACCACCCGGTGTAAACCCAGCAAGCGGTTTTGAAAAATCATTTTTAAATTTGCAGTAATTTCTATATCTCGTGTAAATGGTTCCAAGCGAATAAATTTTTGCATCTTTGCGGCATTTATCAGAAAGAGTGGAAACCATCATTGCCTCATAATCATGAAGTGGCTGGATAAGAATTACATCTGCTGTCAGATATGCCGTTTCCGGCAAATCCTTTTGAAAATCATTCAAATGGTCCATTACCATGTAACCGCTTCCTGTATTTGTGTAATGAATCACCGGCTCTTTTTTCTGGTCACAGATATCCTGAAAATAGGTATCCAGGTTTCCATCTTCAATCAAACTATTTCCAATAAACCAGACAATCGTTCCCTTTCCTTTCGTGTTGACCTCTTTTATTTTGGGACATCTTTTGAAAATGTCATCGGATTTGAGAGCCATTTTATTTCCAATTGTAATCTCCTCGCAGTCCGGCAAGTTAAAAAATGCCATAGAGCCAATTGTTTCTACCGAGGCAGGAATCGTAATTTTTTTCACATTACAATTCTTAAATGCCCCCGTCCGAATTTCGTTGACTGTTTTTCCCTCTATCTTCTCTGGCACAGAAACTACATCTTCCTTGCCAATATAGGCTTTAATGCGAATCTTATTCTTAACAACATCATATTGAAAAGGGACGTTCGCTTCCGACCACGGCTTTACCTTCCACTGCTCTCTTTGCACTAGGCAAATGGACTGTTTCCTTTTGCAGCCTTTTTTGTCTTCTGTCACAACCTGGTACAATACCTCTTCTGAATTCTCACTCGTTTTGTTAAGGGAAACAATTTTTCCGGTAACTTTAGGATGAAAAAAAAAATCCATCTTTTCCGGTACACATATTTTTTTCAGACCCAAAAAGTATTCCTGGTTACAATAAAAAACGTACTGCCGAATTGTTTCTTCCTGATTCATATTATGTAAAAATGGAATTTCATAAAAACATGTTCCAGCGCAAAACAGCACAACCAGAATCCCCATCAGAATCTGTCCTTTTTTGTTTCTCTGCTTTGACAAAACATTTCTAATTCGAGCCTTTAACCCATAAGAGGAAGGTGAAATCATAACTGCATGGCAGAATAATACGCCTGTATTTAATCTTTCCACTGTCAAATCCAGCAAGATTTTTCCGTATTCTTCTTTTGCAATTCCCATGCGATTAATTGTCCGCTCGTCGCACGCCATCTCACAGTCCCTTTTTGATAATACGGCTGCCAGCCAGGCAATCGGACTAAAAAAGAAGACCGCTGTCAAAAGCATTCGAACTTTTCCAAAAAACAAATCCCCAGAATCCAAATGACTGGTTTCATGTTTGATAACCGTCTGAAAAACTTCCAAATCATTGGCTGCCTTCCGCCCTACATAAATCGCTTTTTCGCCATGTATTTTAAATGCACAGGACGATGCAATATCATTTACCAGATAGACCGGGTAAGCTGCCGTATCCTGCGGAAGTTTTTCTCTTTCTTCATATAATTTCTTTTCAAAGCAAAAATTTACGAACCACTGCCAAACAAGCACAAGTACACTTCCCACCGTCCACACAGTCATGAACCAGACCGGAATACGGATAGCGGAAGCGTCAAACCGGGCAAAGGAAACCTGCGGCAGCATAGCTAGTATTTTCCCAATCAGATTTACCAAAACAGTCTGCTTTCCTGCTTCAAATAACAACCCAAACGGCAAAAAACGAAGCGGGATAAATAACCACAAAGCGTAACGCATTTTTGCGGAAAGAAAGGAGCCAAACAAAGCCCGTAACAAAATCAGAAAAAGCATCAAAAGATGACATTCCAACATAAATTCAAACATTATTCTTTCCCCTCTCTTGCTTCATCTAACATACGATATAACTCATCCAAATCTTCTTTCTTAACCGCCTTGCTGCTAAGAAAAGAATTAACCATTAATCGTAAACTGCCCTGACAAACACGCTCAAAAAACTGCTCTGTCTCCTGCTTTACAGTTTCTTTTTGTGAAATTAACGGATAATACTCTTTGGCGCGTCCATTTCTCTCAAATGACACTGCTCCCTTTTTCTCCATCCGGTTCAAAAGTGTTATCACCGTGTGTTTATCCCACGCCTTCTTTTCACTTAACGCAATAACAATTTCGCTGATTTTTTGATTCGGTTTGTTCCACAGACAATTCATAATCTCCCATTCTGCATCCGATAAATGAATTTCCCCCATAAGTAACCTCCTTTTCTTTTGGTAATCATTTGTATACCTTGTCTTTATAGTACTTGATAGGTATACATTTGTCAACCAAGAATCAAATAATTTTAATCACTTTATTTTTTTCCGAAGTTAGCCGATACATAATTGGATTATTATAAAGAGGTATTACACTATGGAAATTTTTTATCAATATACAATTGGACAAATTAATATTGAAACACTTGGCTTACTTTTCAGTCTGATGGGTGTTGTCGCCGGTATAACCAAGTTGGGTTATATTGACAATTTCACAACATTTTTCTTAAATAAAACAGGTAACACATCTAAACTTGCTCTCTTTCTTATTGGCGCATGTTTTTTTCTTAGTATGATTTTAACAAATGACGTTGCACTCATCGTGCTCGTTCCTTTTTCCATTGGCATTCTAAACCGATTAAACCGCAATGATTTGTTAATTAAACTTCTTGTGTTAGAAACAATTGCAGCCAATATGGGCAGTATGATGACGCCAATCGGCAACCCACAAAATGTTTATTTATTCCAAAATTACCAAATGACACTTGGCTCTTTTTACGCTGCCATACTTCCTTACGGAATCGTCGCCTTTCTTTTTTTACTGGCTCTCATTTTTTTTAATTTTAAAAAGGAAAAAATAGCAATAACAGTCGATGAAGAAAATAGCTTTTCAAAATCTCTTAAGTACAAAAGATTTTGGAGCCTTGTTTTTATTTTATTATTTATTTTGTGCCTTTTGAACATCCTTCGAATTGTTCCCCATTATGTGACCTTTATTCTAGTTCTTGCCAGCCTTTTTCTTTTCGACAAAAAAACATTTCGAACTATTAACTTTAACTTATTAATCAAATTTGTCTGCCTTTTTATCCTTGTTGGGGATATTGCACAGATTCCATGGATAAACAGTTTTTTATCCCACATTATTTCCGGAAGGGAAATTGGTGGCGGCATCCTCGTCAGCCAGATTGTAAGCAACGTCCCTGCCGCCATCTTGTTATCTAAATTTACCCAAAATAGTACCGCCCTTTTAATCGGAGTAAATATTGGCGGCTTAGGAACTTTAATTGCTTCTATGGCAAGTATGATTTCTCTTGAATACTACAAAAAAACCAGCGCTGCAAATTCAAAAAAATATATTGCATGTTTTACAAAATATAATTTGATTTTCCTTGTCCTTGAACTTGTCACCGCACAGTTGGCAGGCTGCTGAGATTATTCGTCTCCTTTCCATCCGGAAGTGCCTTTAAATACTCTGTATCCCCACGGTGCGCTACGCCCACGCCCTGAATATCGCCCGCTTTTGCCATAGCAACTCCTTCACTCTTACTTACCATTTGTCCATCCGAAAGCTTATAGCCGGTTACTTTGCCCTGCGCTTTCACAAGTCCAACAATTTCTTTTGCATTCTCTGACGGCTGTGGGATTTCATCCAGTGCAGCCATCGGAAGAGTGCTTTTAAAATTATCCTTTTGATTCATTTTTCTGTCCTCCGTTTTTATTTTTAGATTGCCCAGTTTTTTGTGTTCTTATAAATAAAACAGTTGTCATTATTTTACTTTTTATGTATAATGAAGTTATTATAAAAAAGGGGGGTATACAGTTATGACTAAAATTTATCTTGCAGAAAACTTTTTAGAAGCAGACCAGATTATTTCCGAACTCGAAGCCAATCACATTTTTGCTAAAAAACATGAAATCATCGAAACATCCATCACAGCCCGGATGGCAAAACCAGTATTTGAAATTTATGTTGATGATAAAAATGTGGAAAAAGCCGTTGAAATAATCAAACAAATGTCTCTTTCGGACAGCAGCGTCAAAAGCCGCCGGATGGGACACCGCATAGCCGCACTTATCATGGTAGGTGTTGTTGCTGTTGGTATCTGTTTATCCATCATTTTGTAAAATCAACCCCCGGATTCTTATCATGAAACCGGGGGTAATTATTATGATTAATTTCTAGCAATACACATTTTTTACAACAGATTTTTGCGAAGTTCTGCTCCATCTTTGGCACTTAAATAAGCCGGAGCAATATCGAATACTGTCTTGCATCCGTTCTGTCCTTCTTTGTACAGACGATATGCTGCCCGCGCATAAGCCACGATAACACAGGAAGTAAATTCCGGATTTGAATCAAGTTTCAAGCTATATCCAATCACATGACTATTTTCCTGATTCCAGCCTGTTTTTCCGGAACGAATTACAAATCCTCCATGTGGAATACCACTGTGGTTTGCTTTCAATTCTTCCTCACTGATAAAGTGAACCGTCGTGTCATAATCTGAGAAATAATTCGGCATATTTTTAATAGTTTCTTCTACCTTTGCGGCATCCGCACCATCCTCTAATACAACAAAACACTCTCTGGTATGTTTCTGTCTTGTTGTAAGTTCCGGATTTTCACCATTTCTTACAGCCTCCAATGCAGCCTCTACCGGAATTGTATACTGTTTGCCGTCTTTTACACCTTCCACACGGCGGATGGCATCCGAATGTCCCTGACTAACTCCTTTGCCCCAGAATGTGTAATCACGTCCCTCTGGCAAAATGGCATTGGCATACATACGATTCAAAGAAAACATTCCCGGATCCCAGCCCACGGAAATAATACCAACATGTCCGCTTTCTTTTGCAGACTTATCAACATTTTCAAAATGCTCTGGGATTCTTGCGTGTGTATCAAAACTGTCTACGACATTAAACATCTTTGCATATTTTGGTGTCTGCTCCGGCAAATCCGTAGCACTTCCGCCGCAGAGAATCATAACATCAATCTTATCCTTCCACTGCTCTACATCATCAACAGAACAAACGGCTGCTCCCTCTGTCAAAATGGATACTGTCTCCGGCGCACGTCTCGTAAATACCGCCGCAAGCTCCATATCCAGATTCTGCTTAATTGCACATTCCACGCCTCGTCCAAGGTTACCATATCCTAAAATACCAATTTTCATGTTTCTTAGTCCTCCTATTCCGTAATCAAATTACAAATCTATTTTACTTTTTTCACAAAAAAGCGTCAACCGGAAAATTAGAGGTAAAAAAATAATTTACCTTCTGTCGTCCGTGCACATATGCTTTACAAAGCCGCATGGCTGTTTTAATTCCGTCCGGAAAAATTCAGGATAAATTTTCTCATCACCATCCATCGTCAGCCACACCAATCGTTCTTTATGATTGCTCCCCGTAAAACTCTCGCAAACCGGCGAAAAATCTTCTGGCATTTTCATATAAAAATAGAACGAAATTTCATAAACTACTTGATTCTCTCTGCCCGGCTCGTCCAGATAAAAATAATTTTCATGAACAAATCCCAACCTGTCAATTTCCATCTGTGTCCCTGTTTCCTCAAGCACTTCCCGCACAATTGCCTCTTGCGCTGTCTCTCCAAATTTTACGCGGCCGCCAACGGAATATAGAAAAGGATCTTTGTCATTTTCCATCATTAGAAATTCATTTCCTCTGCAAATAATCGCGCCAACTCGAATGTTAAGTAAGCCATCATCAATTGGTATTGTACAATCTGAACCCATTTTGTCCTCCTTTTTGTTTACCACTTACAAATTGTTTTCTTTCTGTAATAATGCAAAATTATAGTCCGCCACAACAAAAATACATGTGTTTAAAACCCATATATATCCTGAATCTATACTGCTGCTTAACGCATTTTGTTTTTCCAAGATTGTTACTAAATCAATACTTTCAAAACATTCTTTATATTGTTCCGGTTGTATGTTATATGTATTTCGCAAAATAAGGTTTGCTTTACAAATATTATGATAAATAATTTCAACGAAAAGATTCCTCATATACTGCCAATATGTCTTTTTGGTATTTGCATACTCAGCTTTGTTTATCCAGTCCATTAACTGAAATTTTAATGTTTTAGCTTTGTCATATGGTATAAAATTTTGCAGAATTTTCTCTAAGCTTTCCTCTATACAATCGCTGTCCGTTAATGTAAGAACACTATCACAACACTTTTGGCGAATTTCTTTATCGTCTATTCCATAATGCTTTTTCAGTAAATCATCTAATCTATGTGGAAATTCCACAATTTTTTGAATGATAGACTCTTTCCTAACAAGTTCCTTATATTTACTTCCCGGCTGCAAAGAAACAGGTACTTTTCTGCCCTCATAATTTAAATCCGGAATCGAAACTAAGTGTTGATATGATTCTATCATGGGATAATTTATGTACAATTGTCCCATGTCAGTCACATCAGAAAATTTGCGTTGCATCTGCATAATTTTTCTTTCCGAAAAATTTGTATCATGTCTTTCATAATCAAATACCAGCAATATTTTCGTAAAATCACTTTTATATCGTACGTTATCCGGTGTCTTTTTCTTGCTGATTACAAATGGCAAATCAACATCTATTTCTTCTTCAACCCAATCATCTCCATACATCTTTACGATATCCTCGTAAAGCATATAAATATTAGTACCATATATCAAGACATTATTCAAATCAATATTCACTTCTGGAAAACATTTAAAAACAAGCCAAAACATTTCATTTTTCTCATGATTTCCCTCTACAATCAGCAATGTCTGATTTCGTTTTGTCTCTTGCACTTTATATTTACTCATATTTCTCAAACTCCCCACTGATATACATCTTTTCAAGATTATGTCCCTCTCTTAGTTCTCGCAGTGTCGCATTGCACAACGATGTCAAAGTTCCACTGCTTGACAAGATAAACAAACAATCCGGTCTCATTAAACGATTCGTCATCAAATTTGTATTATGTGATGTCATAATAATCTGGCAACGTGGATATTTTTTTTTAAGTAATTGTATCACATTCTGAGCCATTTCATAATGATAAAAGGCATCAAACTCATCCAGATATACTAATGAAGCTTCCTTTACTCGAACGATAATCCTGCGATATAAATTAAGCAGTGCTAAGGTTCCACTTGATGCATTACTCAAAAAAGGAATTAATTTCTCATGGGCAAAATAGAGTTCGTTATGATCATCCGGCAGTTTTTTCAATACAAGCTTACACTCTATCCCCATATCATTAAAAAATTCTTCCAAATCATTTAAATTCTCTGAATCCTCCAAATACTCAAAGAAACCATCATTCATTCTTCGCGAACGATATGACATTCCATTTCCAATGGTAATCATCATCATTCCTCTGATATAATTTATTAAACCATTTAATACCGAATCGTTTTTTAATGCCACATTACCAATTAACCATTTAAGGAATGGTAATCTATCTTTTCTATTCTCTTCTACTGTTTCCTCCACTTCTAACGACTGTAAATAACGCTCTACATTTGCAGTTTCCGCATCAATATATTTTAAGTTATTAAAATCATACTTTCCACTAAGGAAATCACACTTAAATACAGAAATTCCATTTATAATAAGTTCTTCATCTCGAAGTTCTCGATTTGAAAAACGTGTATATTGATAAATGATTTCGTCATCACCAAAACCAAACGTATAAGAAAATTTGGCATAATCTTCTGACGAATCTGCATTAAGAATCATGGAGTTTTCAACATATACCGGTTCAACAATCATCAAAAAAGCAATATCGACAAGCGCTCTTCCTAAATTGGTTTTACCGGTTGCATTTTTCCCATAAATAAGCATCTTAGTAATTATATTATCTGAAATACAATCCGTACTAAACTGATAACCTGCAATGTCCTCAAAATCTATTTTTATTTCATCTCTAAAATTCTTAAAATTACTTAGTACAAATTTTTTTAGCATATAATATACCATCCTTTCAAACATTCTCTGCGGATATTCTAATAATAGTATACTCAATTTTGAATCATTTTACAATATGCAGCCGTAAAAAAATTACGGCTGCATAGAGTTGGACTTCTTAATGATATCAATTTTACCACTTTCGGCAATTACAACATTATATCTTTTGTCTATCTCCCCCCTATATTCTATTGATTTCTTTCCATGCATCATCAATTGGCTGAACTCTTCCCTGTTCCATGTCATCTATAGCCACATCCAGTTTTGAAAGGAGTTCATCCATAGCATCATTCATTGTCAGCCTATTATCTGTAAATTTTTTTATCTTCGCTAGTGACATATTAGCACCTCCCTTATATCACTGAATTATACCACTGTTTAACCCTCTTATAATAATCTAGAATGTCTCCCATATTTTTTCTATTAATCTGATTTACCCAATCTTCATGTTTTTCTGAAAAATCATAAAATTTGATAGCGTTTTCATAATAGGAAGTAAATTCAGTCTGGGTGTTCATTCTATTAATATATTCAATAACTGATTTATTCTTATAATTTGGTGATGTCCTCCAATATCTCGCCCAATCTAACATCATAGGACTTAAAAAAACATTTTTATTATCATTTTCTTTAATGTGTCCCAAATACGGAATATAATATTTATTATATACAGGATGGTAATTGTTAAAACTCTTTCCAAAAGCAACACCAAGCGTATTTTGAGCAGGCTCACCTCTTGCAGCCTCTACTAGGGGATTTCCGAAATAAATTGACTTATATTGGTCCATCATTGCAATACCAGTAGAAATACAACCTCTCAATGGTATCCCCTCAATAATTGACTGACAAAAAAAATCCATACATAACTGCAAAAAAGATATATAGATATGATGGTTGGAAAAAAATCAACCGAAAATTGGGTTCCCGCTTCTCCTATCAGCAAAGGAAACTCTTCTTTTATTTGATCTGCTAATAGCCATGGCTGTTTAACGAATTCATAATTGACATAAATCAAAAATGTATCACTAAAATGGCAAACCTGTACATATCCATTAGCATCAGCCGCCAAATGATTATTTTTCCAATCTGACGATGTTGGAACAGGTGCAACACTCACTTCAAAATCACCTACATTGTCATATGATGATGCCCGTCTATTTATCAAATCCAATAGTTTCGTATACAATTCCATGATTGTATCTGTACCATTTTTCTGTACAAAATTAGAAAAACCAAGAATATCAAAAAGCGCAATTGAATATAAATGTTCCCGACCACTAAATTCCTGTAGCTTCTTGTCAATCTCTTCTTGACTTTTTAATCTAATTTTACTCTTATTTAAATCCATTTTACCCCTCCCTTTCTCTTAATTATATTACATAATATCACAAAGTGCTTAATTTATCCACATAGGTATGACATAATTTATCCCTAACGTATAAAGGAGAGGAAACAATAAAATCATTTCCTCTCCTAGGATTTAGCATTTAAATTTTTACTTATTAGCTATGTTAATAAACTTCTTACCTACCTTAACC
>ERZ825324.654-NODE-654-length-47506-cov-14.938884_pt1 | contig 47506 bp, 33 predicted proteins | sample MGYA00519859_ERZ825324 | MGnify/ENA primary metagenome ERZ825324 (study PRJEB31778, sample SAMEA3449198) | human gut metagenome | biome: human gut; feature: human-associated habitat; material: faeces | place: United Kingdom | collected 2010/2012 ...
AAGTATGATTTGAAATTCAGGCAACGGATCATCTGTCTGCTTGCCGGAGATATGGCCTGGATTTTCATCTATTGGGTGTACTATTCCTTTGTAAAGAATTAGAGAGCGAGGTGAGATTTTTAATTCTACCTCCAATTGATTTGTTTCCATGAGGCAAAGGTCGGAATTTTGGGTGAGAATAGGAAACTATAATTCCCACTAAATTTCTACTGCCTCGATTAATCTTCACAGGGTGGCTTTTTGAGGTCTTTTTTCTGTCGTAGGTGGGTAAGAGAAAAGCTCCTTAAACCAGTGGTTTAAGGAGCTTTTCTAGTTTGTCGGAGTATTTTCATTTCTCCTAAGTGATCCGCCTGGGATTTATCTTTTGAATTTGTTTGATTTTTACTGATTTTGTATAGTGTTGTAAATCAAAATGTTATCTCTTTGTTCCTATCTTTTAATGGCGCATGAAATCATGTACGCTCAAAAAAGGGGGGAGTAGAAATAGAGGCTTACTCCCCACGATTTTTCTTTCTATATTTGCTCCAAAATAACAAATAAAGTAGTAAGATATATGATGGAAATTAGTCACAGTTGTAGAGCTTTTCTACACAAGAACGGACAGGTTATGATTCGTGTCAGATGGAATAACAGGAAGTGTGAAGTTGGCTTTTCTGTAGGTTGCAATGCTGATCCTGAAAAATGGGATAATGAGAACCAGAGAGCCAGATACAACACTACTCATAAAGTTGGTGGAAAGGTATATGTTGCCCGGGATATTAACAATCGCATTTCTCAATTTTTGGAATGTATTGAAGAATCTTTCACAGAGTATGGTGTACATTCCCAAATCCCTACCACAAAAGAGTTGAAAGAGCTGGTAAACGAAAAGCTGGGAAGAATGAAGGGAGAGGTTCTGATAGAAGAAGTGGAAGAGGTGCATGAAAAGACGCTTAAAGAGGCTTTCTTTGAGTTTATGAAATTACGTCCTTCTGAAAATAACTGGGGAGAGAAAACTCATTGTAAGTATAATCAGATGTGGGACCATTTGAATAGTTTTGATTCTTCCATTTCATTGGATACACTGGATAAGAAGAAACTGAATGGACTTAAAGAATGGTATATTGCAAACGGTTATCATAATGCTACCATTAACAAGCATTTCCGAAATCTTAAAGGCATTTTGAAGTGGGCCGATTCAAATGGCTATCCGGTAAAAAAAGAAGTTTTCACATACAAGACCAATCTGCCTGTCCCGCCCAAGACGGTTACTTTCTTAAAATATAGGGAGCTGATTCATTTTGCTTCCTTTCAGTTTCCCGTGAATAAGGAATATTTGGATAGGGCAAGGGATCTCTTTTGTTTCATGGCCTTTACCTCCTTACGTTATTCAGATTTGAAAGTCTTGAAGAAAGCTAATGTCTCTGGAGAATATATAGAGTTGTATACACAGAAGACCAAAGACAAAATCCGTATTCCCATAGTTTCTCATGCTCGTAAGATCCTGGAGAAGTACAAGAATCATGAAGGAGTCTGTGTATTTCCAGTTCCGTCGAATCAGAAACTTAATGATTACTTGAAAGAAGCGGCAGAGCTGTCGGGACTGGATAGAGAGATTGTCGAAACTTATTTTATAGGAACACAACGACATGAGGAAATCCATAAGTTTTATGAGACAATTAGCTGCCATGACGGAAGACGTACTTTTGTTTGTTGCTCACTTGCATTAGGCATATCTCCTACAGTAGTGATGAGTTGTACGGGGCACAGTGATTATGAGTCAATGAGACCTTACATCGAAGTTGCAGACGAAACACAGAAAATGCAAATGGAAAAATGGAATACTCATCAATACAAATCAAGCATTATAGAAAGTTTGGAAAAAATGACTCCGGCACAATTAAAGGAAATTTATGAGCATATCAGGAGTATAGCGTAATAAAAAATCGCTATATTTGGAACAGCATTCGAAAAATCCGGTGCTGTTTTTTGTTTAATCTCAAGTTGATATTATTATGGAAAATGAGAATGAATTTAAAAAAGGTACTTTTGAGAAAATAGATGAAACCACTTATAAAATAAAAGGTAATGAAATTACCTTTTCAGATGAAAGTAATATGGATTTAATTCCGATAATGCATGATATTGTTGTACAAAAAGAGAATATAACTATTGAAGATTATAATTTAAGTAAGCCAAGTTATGCTATAGTCGGTGATAATGAGGTTCCAGTTACTGAACTCATAACTGAGATAAATAAAATGTTGGATTCATTGTTTATACGCCAAAAGGTTTTAAAAAATGGGATCTGTTATTATGAAACTAAGAATGGAAAGCTATCTGTTGAAGAGGCACTTATTCCATTGGTAGAAGATATAATTAATAGAAAGATTAGACCTATTAAGGCGTATGAACTTCAAAAAGAGGTATATCTAATTAATGATGAAAAAGTATTTGTGAATGATATAGTTTTAAAGATCTACAATTTTGTGTGTTGGTTTTGCTTGGAGCCTTGGAGAATTGATGGGATTCATTATCATATAAAGGGGGAAGATTTTTATTTGGATGATGATGATGTACAAATAATAAATGAGTTGATAAACGATAAAAGTGATTTGATCTGGTCAAAATATAGACATAAGAAATGTATATATGATATTAATGGTAATGAATGTTTTATTATTAATCTGATCTTATATATAGATTTCCTTTTGGGCGACGAGGTAGTTGATGATAAAGTAAGCGCTGAACTAAAAGGACTTTGTTTAAGAGACAAACTGGAACACGATAGGATAGACTTTGCTGAGAAAGTCTATTGCTTTGGCGCTTCTCTTCCACCTTCGATTAGAAGATTACTAATAAAAGGAGAGAAAGAGTATAATGATTTAAGTACAGTTCGACTAAAAAAAATCTATAAAGAGATAGATAATCATCCTCGTTGTGAAGAACTGTCTTTTACTGTAATTATAAAAGGACTCTTATTCTTTTTAGAAAATCCTTTTGAGCAGTTTTTTGAAGGGACAAGTGAAGAGATGGCACTTTTGCTACAAAAATTTGATTCAGAAAACGAAGAAAATTTTAGTATTTTTTTAGATAATGAACTGAAAGAAAAGCGGTTACATCCGAAAAATGAAAAGCAGACTTTGGATGACATATTAGAAGAAATTGATATACCATATGAACCTCTAACTAAAGTTTATTATTGTTATCTGCAAGCTTTCGTGAATGTATATAATGAGGCATATGAACAATGGAAAGATAACGTGAGAGAAAGGGGAATTTTAAGTGCAGATTTATTTTTTAATTGGTATTTAGATGAGCCATTGACTATGAATTTAAATTTTCTGTTTTGGTATTACTATTTTGAAGGACAAATTTTTGATTATTTTTTTTATGCAATAAATCATGGTTTTATCAGACCAGAAGTAATGAAATCTACAATTAATAAGTTGCATGAATTAGGTTTGTCTAAATATGCTCAAGAAAGATATGATGAATATCGAAAACTAACAGGAGGAGGTAAGGATTTTTGTTTTTTCAAACAATTGGATATGATGAAAGTAGCAGATGAGTTATCCAGATATTATTATGTTGATAAGTCTATTAATGAGAAAAATTATTTTTTTACTCGGATGTATTTGCTTAAAGTTATAGATAAGGTGATTCCAACTCTTAAAACTAGACTTGATGTTGCAGGTTTTGCTTTATTGTTGTGGAAGAGTAAATATTTTAATCAGTCAATATGTGGTGACGATTTTTCTGTTTTTCGTGATGATATAACTCGAATATTTGAATTAGAGAATTTACCAGCTGTTAAAGAGGAGTATACGGCAGGTAAAGGACCAGTTAAGAAAAAAGCAATAGAGCTTAGATGTCATTTTCAATTTCTTGAGCCATTGGTTGAAGAGAGATACCTTATATAAATAACCCGTTCCTGATTCATTCCTATTTTATAGTTTTTATCTCCTTGTAAAGTAGTTATTATGCTATTTTACAGGGAGTTATTTTTTTCTCCTTGTTCCTCTTTTAATTTTGTATTTCATAATGTTATTTCTTTGCATCCGTAATCAGAACGATAGCTATGAAATACATGTACACGGTTCTGACTAAGTTTTTTAAATCATAAAATTTTAAGAAAATGAAAGAATTAAAATTGAAAGAACTTCTTTCTTCCGATAGCACTGTAGGAGATTTGGCAGGTGTGATGAAAGAAGTATTAGGCTTTATAAATGAGCCTGGCAAGGAGGTTAAAGGTAATCCCTTTCCGTCAACTAAAAAGCATTATGTCTATGGTATTAAAGGACTAGCCAAACTGTTGGGAGCTTCATCTTCTACTGCTCAACGTATTAAGAGTAGTGGTGTGCTTGATGCAGCAATTTCACAGAATGGTAAAATCATAGTGATTGATGCTGACTTGGCATTAGATTTACTTAGAATATCTAATAAGAACTGGGGACGTAAGTATTTCAAATAAATATATTATGAAATTAGACAATAACGAGACTTCTATGACTGTAACAGAACAGAAAGTCGCTAAAGAAGTAGAGAGTGTTGATAATGGTATTAAACCTCAGGGAAGTGCTACACCTGATAGTAATGATAGCGCGAAGAATATAACTACTGTGGAAGGAGGAAATTTGTTACAGGTAAGTGTATCTGCAAGTAAAATGGAGCAGTCAGGTTTAGAAGTGGATAAAGAAGAATCTGTACAAGTAATCGACACAGCTTCCTTTAGCGAGGATCATGCCAAAGTAGAGTCTCCGAACGCTGATAAGGAGGTTGAAGAGAAATTATTATTAACTAGAAGTACATTGCCAAAACATGGTAGTTGCTTCGTAAAACTAATAAATATGCAGAAATCTGTTAAATTAGAAACTTCCGTTAATGGTGTCAAAATGCCAAACGGAAAGTGTAAGAACCAAAATTCTTTATTAGTTTTAGGTGTTATAGTTTGTCTTGCAGCAGGTGTTGTGTGTGGAATTACCTGTATTTGCAAGAAAGAGAGTACACCATGGAGTATTCGCAATAATTCCGATCAATTTATTAACGACTTAAACATATTTAGTGATGAATATAATACCGGATCCAGATAAGGTTGCCAAGAGAGTATCAGAGTCAGGTGGTAAAAAAGCAGCCAAAGATTATTGCATAGCGGGATTAATTTGTGCGGCGTTTGGAGGGGGGATTTGCCTTGTTATAAAGGGCGCCATGTCTCATCATAAAAAGAAGGAACAGAATAATGCATCCTTGAACAAGCAGAAGGAAATTAAGACTGCTTCTTCGTGCAGGATGGAGGAGAATGAAGCTCTTCACACTCATCGTATGAATGAAATGCACGAGCAGACGGTGCAGAAAAAAGAGGTGATAAATGCCAAGAAGGAGGCTGATATCGAAAGAATGGAAAAACGTGCTCAACTGCGTATTGAAAAAGATATGGCAAAAGAAAGTCTGACTTCTTCCAGTACCAGTGTGATTGAGAGTTATCATGAGGCCGTACAAAACGGAACAGCTGATGCCAACAAAGAAAGGGCTCTTGGCCTTCCCTGCTTGTCGATAGGTCATGATACTGGTCTTGTAGGCCCGACTGACTGTGGAAAATCATCTTTACTCATGCAGGCTGCTATAGCTCTAGCGAAAGGTCGGTGCGATGTCAACCTGTCTTCTGAATGGCATGATATACCTCCAATGCCTGTCGTTATGTTTTCTCTGGAACAGAATTATAATGAGCTTAGTAGCCATTACGGTTCCGTCCTTGATGGTCTGCCCCGACTTAAATTATATGCCGGTGGTTGTATTACTCCTGCAGATATCATTAATATAGTTAAGACAGAAATGAAATATGCCGGTGATCTTGGAATCGTTGTTATTATCGACAACTATACCAAGCTTGCATCACTGGCAGATGGTAAGGAAATGAGGAGGTTTTGTAAGGAACTTGAGAAACTTCGCATGGAAGGTTTAAAGACTGGTAAACCGCTAACATTGCTTAAGGTGTACCACGCTAAGTCTGACTGGAAACCGACAGTTCCACTGACCCCTAATGCTGTAAAGGGAGATAAGAAGAATGTTGATTTTACAAATAATTTTCTGTATTTCACATATTGTAATCGGGGTTTTGATAAGCGTGTGCTCGGATTCATGAAACGAAAACATGGTAATAAGGAAGCCATTTCCATATTGGAATATGCCGGTACAGAAATAGATCAGTTCCGTTATGTTGGAGAAGGTAATGTGAAAGATATTGGGCTACCTCAAACGAAGGAGGAGAGTGGTGATGTAAAACGAGGTCCGGGGCGGGAAGCTAAATATAGTCTTGAGGATGTTCTGCTCTTATACGATATGGTCCAGTCAGGAGAATGTACTTATAAAGAGGTTGAAGAGGCTTATGGTATTTCGAAAAGTGCGATGAAGAAAAGGATTCAGCGCAGTAAAAAATAGGCTGGATAATTAATTTATAGTGATATGCATTGGCTACAACGTCAGTGCATATCTTTTTTTATCAGAGAGAAGGTAAAAGTATATTTTATCAGTTTGCATTGGATTATTTGGTAAAGACATGAAAAAGGCGTTATATGACTGCCAAGCTAGTTTGAGAAATAACGACTAAATAAGGTCGTTAAACTGTTGCTTCCCGATTGTTTCAAGATATTGTAAATCTATTGGTTCGTTGAAGATAGATGAGTTGTAAAATTGAACTTTTTAATAAATAACGATCTGTCAACGAGCAAATTGTCATAAATTACCTGATTCTAAAGGAGGTTCATTTTAATTATAAAAGCAATAAATTCAATTCAACCATCTACAATAATTGTCGTAGAATCTTGACATGTTAATAAATTATATGTTGCAGATTACCAATTTCGTTAAAAATGAATATCTTTGCATAGTGGATTACATACTTATTTGCTTTAGTTATAAGAAGGATATAGGTAGGCTTTTGTTTGGAATTACTGAAGATTATTATGAATAATTATTTCATTGACGATATAACGCTAAACAATTATATAGGAAAAGCTAGTATTTCCCCTTTGATATTGCTTTTGCTAAAATATAGAAGTTAGAATATATGCAGTGTATCTTTTGTCATAAAGAATCGTATACATCTAAAAGTGTTGAACATATTATTCCAGAATCTCTTGGAAATAATATGCATGTTCTTCCTAAAGGCTATGTCTGTGACGAATGTAATAACTATTTCTCTATTAAAATAGAAAAAAAATTGTTGGCACAACCATATTTTGTTTCTATGCGGTTCCGGAATGAGATTCTAACGAAAAAAGGAAAGTTAGTTAAAGAAAGAATGATCTTCCCTGGTGCTTTAAAAAGTGCAGAAGTTGTATTACAAAAAACAGATAATGGATTTATTGCATCATTTAATGACGAAGAACTTTATGAGTGTATAAAAGAGGGAAGAACAAAAACAATGATAGAACCATATATTTCGGAGCCAGAGTATCCTAATACGACTATGTCTCGTTTTCTAGCCAAATGTGCTTATGAGTTTTTCTTGTATAATATGAGAGAGAATAATTATAACCTGTGTGTGCAAGAGCTCTTAAGTAAAGGAAATAATGTATTGAAAACGTTGCGTAAATATGCCAGATATGGTAAAGGTAAATATTGGCAGTATAGCCAACGTAGAATATATTCAGAAGGACATTGCATGTTTAACCCAAATGAGGGTAAGTTTTACGAGTTACTTCACGAGATGATGTTTTTTACAAAAGAATACGTAAGATTTCCAAATGGTAATATTGAAGCGGAAATATACTTTGTATTGGCTATTTCTGGGATTGAGTATGCTATTTGTATATCAGATCCTGATATTTCAGAATATATAAAATGGTTAAAGGTGCATAATGGACATTCTCCTCTAGAAGATGATAACGAGGGGAGCCCATCTTTTAGTTTGTCTGACGTGTCCTCGATATTAATAAGAAAAGATGACGATAGAATTCATTGATAATAGAAATAGGTTCTTTCAAGATGTAAAGACATTGGGAAAGAAAAACTCTGCTACGTTGGGTTTTATGCCTGAGGGGGGCTTTGAAGATCATGCAGAGAATAAATGTATAATAATTGCAGTTGAGAGAGAGTCTTTGCTTGGCTATCTGATGTATCGTGTTGTATCCCGTTATTCTCGTATTAGTATCGTGCATCTTTGTGTTAATGATACTTATAGGGGAAAGGGAGTGTCAACAGCGCTGCTTGACGCTTTGAAAAGTAAATATAAAAAGCAATATAGAGGGATTTCTTTAAGTTGTAGGAGGGATTTCACATACGCAAAAGCAGTATGGGAAAAATACGGATTTGTACCTCTTAATGAAGTTAGAAGTCGTAGTTTTGAAGAAAAATATTTGAATACATGGTGGTATGATTTTCATCAACCTGATTTATTTTCTTCTACTGCTTATAATACTTCAAAGGTGAAGGCTTTACTTGATATGAATATTATTGTAAAGCTGAGAGATGCTGCAGAAGCTAGCCCAAAGGTTTCTTTAGAGGATCCTCGTGGTCTCTTGGCAGACTGGCTTGTTGATGAAGCGGAATTGTGTTATGCTCCTGAAGCTTACAATGAGATATTGAGGGATTCAGATCAGAAACGTGCAGCTAAGACAAGAGGGTATCTTCCAAACTTTATGCAGGTCCAGTTTGACATAGAAGAACAGAAAAGAATAGCAAAAGAACTGAAAGCGATTATTCATGGTACATCTGAGAATGACATATCGGATAGAAAACAGATTGCTTCTTGTATAGCATCGAAGATTCCTTATTTTATCACCTATGATGAAGGCCTGCTTAATAAAAGAGAAGAAATTGAAGAGAAATATTCTGTTCTGCTGTATAATCCTCAAGAGTTTATTCTACAAATAGACCAGCTTTTGCATGAAGAAGAGTATTTACCTTGTCAGCTAAAAGGTGTAGCATTTCACTCTATTTCGAAATTGGATTCAAAAGAATTGCAAACATGTGTAGAAAAATTCTGGATACAGAAAAACAATGAAACAAAACAGGAGTTTAATAATCTTGTTTATAAAATTGTCAATAGCAAAATAGGAAAACTTTATACTGTTAAACAGCATAAGGAAATTATTGCTTTTTATGGCGTATGTAAAAAACAAGATTCATATGATATTGAATTTTTACGTGTTTGTGAGAATTCTATTAGAAATTCGCTCTTTTTCCAAATTGTTTCAGAGGCTGTAAAGGAATGTTTGCAAAATCAAGTGTCACAAGTTCTTATAAAAGAAAAGTTTGTAAAGGAAGAGCAGGTGAATACTTTAAAAAGTTTTGGTTTTATGTCACAGCCGGATGGTACCTTTATTAAATATGCATTCAATACAATAGCGTTTCGACATGATGTAAATTCAATTATAAAAGAAAGAATTAAGGCAGATTTTATAAGCGCAGATAGTAATAATTTGCTGAAAGTTGAGCAAATATTATTTCCTTTGAAAATAAAGGGATTGAATATTCCAACATATATTATACCTATTAAGGCCTATTGGGCTGGCCAGTTATTTGACTTTTCAATTGCAAGTGAGGACATTTTTGGGGCTAATCCCAGTAAATTGTGGAATTTTGAAAATGTGTATTTCAGACATACAAGACCAATAACAGAATTGGTGCCTGCAAGGATTTTATGGTATGTGAGTGGAAGTGACAAATCTTGCTCTCGTTCAAAATCAATAGTGGGCTCCTCATATCTTACAGAGGTAAGAACAGGAAAACCTAAAGAACTATTCCGTTTATATAAACATTACGGAATATATGAATGGAAGCATGTTTATGAACTGTGTGATAAAAATATAGAGAACAATATAAGGGCATTGAAATTCTGTCATACAGAAATTTTTGAGAAGCCAGTGTCTTATGCTGAAGTCCAAAAAGTCCTTGTTAAACATCGACGGAAAAGAAATACTTTTGCATCTCCTGTTCTTGTATCTGAATCAATTTATTTCGATATTTATCAATTAGGCAAATGGGGAAAAATAGAATAGAACATAAATATTTGTTTATTGCGGTAAAGCCGGAATATGCCAATAAACTAGTCTCAGGTCAAAAAGATATTGAACTGAGAAAAATGAGGCCTCATGTTCGGCAAGGAGATTATGTTATTATTTATGCTTCTGCTCCAGTGAAAGCTGTACTAGGATTTGGTAGGATAAAGAGTGTTATAGAATGTACTCCGGGAAATATGTGGACAAATTATTCAAACCGATTAGGTATAGGTGAACAAGATTTCTATTTGTACTATAATGGTTATCATAAGGCTGTTGGTATAGAATTTGAAATGATAAAATCTGTGGCGCCAATCGGTTTAGAGGATTTGAAAAAAGTTGATCCATATTTCCATCCACCACAGATATATAGGTATGTTACCAATAAAGATATTGCTATAGTTTTATCACAGAGGATAAAAAAAAAATTATAAATGGAGGCAAATAATACTATAGTCCTTTGTTAAAATAATAACGAGATAACTTATGTGTCGGTGCGCTCTGCTGATGTAGATTTGTGGCTTACGTAGAGATATGTGATACAACAAAATAAAATATCAGTAAGCGTATCGAATATTCTAACTGGTGTTGAGTAGGATATAAAATAAGTTGTGAATGTAGCTTAAACAGCCCATTAAGAAGGTAATTGTCAAGCATAACGCGATATTATAGATAAAGTTTTTGCCACTGTATAGAATAAGCTTACCATACGGGGCATGAGAATATTATCATTGTGATTATATACAATCATGTAGATAATAAGAACTTTATAGGTATGACAAACTTTAATGAAAACAATGTTACTAAGTACGATGTGAGATTACCAGACTCCCCTTATTGGTAATAGAACTTTAACACTTAAATTTACTTGTTTCCGGCTTCTTGGATTTTACAGAATTTCAGGTATTTAGACATGAATCTTATAACTATGTTACTATATAAAGGGAAATAAATTCAAATATAAATTAACTTTGTTCTCTTTGTAAGTTTTGTCATTCAGTGAATTACTTTGAAGATACTTGATTGGTCCTTTTTCATATGGAAAGTAATAGAAAGGTTGCCAATTAGAACAATGTAGACAGAGTTCGTATAGGATTGACAATAAAATAATCTATTTTCAGTTTTCTTTTTAATGCAGAGAATATTTTAAACGTTCTATGTTTAGTTGTAATACTCTCTTGTTATTGGAAAAACTCGTACGATTCTGTAATAACAGCCAAGAAAGGTTATTATGATATCTTGTAATGGATTTTGGCATAGTATTCTCATGTAATCCAAAGATGGTTATTGTATTTAAAAGATGTACTATGAAATTTTTCTATATATTCAATTTTCACTTAATCAGAAAACGGAATGTAACACTTTTTTCTTTATGAAACATTCTATATTTAAGTGATATCCCCCATTTCTGAAAAAAGTTGATTTTAATATTATATTCTATTTCTCTTTCGTTTGCTGTAGGCTCACGCCACTTGAGTGAAGTATTATAATAGAGTTTGTATAGCTATAATATAGTGGGCTTTCAGTTAACTCATAAACTACCATTTGGAGATATTACAAATATTGCATAGTGATACTTTATTATGCTTGTCTATTCCTGCTGATAGTAAATTATTCTCTCTCTTCTATTTTCTGAAACTGATATATTGCCAATTTTATATCCGGCTACAGATTATTATGGATTATTATGTAGTACCGTTTGGATAATTACGGAACACATTATATATCAACGGGCAGGAAATGCTGTGCCTTGAATCATCGGGAGAGAAAGCGTATATCCTCATCTCCCGGGTTGTAACAGGCACTGCTCTTAATTGCCCGTGAGATATTCCCTTCTGAATCTGATTACCCGGGACTTCGCATGACTGATATTATAATTGGCTGCTATGATGAGGGAATATACTGGATCCCGGCATAATACACCGTACAAGATTTCTGAACATCCACATCGCTGCCGGACAAGCCAACGGAACGCGACCAATCAATTTTCCGACTCAAAACATGTCGTTTATAAGTAATCCGAATCCTTATTGTCGGAAGAACCAATACTCACAAAGAAGACCGTCCGGGAAGTGAATACGGGGCAACGTCGCTCTTCCACTATTTTTTCTTTCCGCTCCAAACCGCGTTTTTGCCATTCCCTGCCGCCTAAATCCTAATACTTGAATAAATAAACGGCAGGAGACTTGGATCCGCACAAGTTTACATACGGATTTGCACAATCAAAGTGTAAAAACGCGGTCAACATCCCCCTGCCGCCTAATTAATGATAAAAATAACTGGTTAAAAACAATAATTAATCATGTTTGGAATAAAAATGAAACGGATATTCGGACTTACATTCGCTGTGTCCGGCATTCCCCCGGATTTCGCTGTTCCGGGTCAAAGTGATGACAGCGTAAGCATCCTTCCTTTAACCGGACTCTGTAACAGACCGGTGTGGAGATATAGTATTGAACAAATTTATAAATCTTTTAAAAAACAATATTTATGACAAATTACAATATGTTTATAGTACATAATAACGTCCTCAACACTGAAATGAGCATTGGTAAGATTGAGATGGCAGTGGATTTGGGCCTGTATAACAACGCTTCTGAACTTGTCACGTTCCGTATACTTAAAATGACCGGGAACATGGTAAAAATGGTGTTCTACCGTGACTCTCCGCTGGAAGACCATGACCCGGAAGTCATTTACGATACGGACATGAACCTGATACTCGGATTCGGCATGGAGTGCTTCCGTGGTTGTGAGTCCGGAGGATATCCCCTTCTGGAGGTCTTTTACAACGACTACAATGGGTGCTGGTTTGCCAACACGCAGACATTCATCGACTTCTACCGGGCGTGCCTGTATGCAAGGGCATACCAGAAGATAAGACAGATGGGTGTCAGATGCTACAAGGATAAGATCATGATGCATATCACATTTGAGGATGAACAGGAAATTGATTGAAAGAGTCTATAATTTATGAAAAAACAAATAGTTAACAATGCGTGTCAGCCGGGGAAGAAAATATTCATAGGCGGCAAGGTGTATGATCTGTCGGCAATGGACAAGTGTACGGTTGAGTCGTCAGTTCAGGCATATCTGGACGGTACAGTCGGTAAAGACAAGGTCAGGTTCGAACTGTATACAATCGGGAATACGGTTGCCATGTTCTTCCACCGTGGCTTTGACTACACGGCTTATCATGCCGACCTGGATAAGTATATAATGGACGCCGATGCCTTCATGATGACGGGGCATGGATATAATAAGTTTTGGATGCCCTGTCCCTTTCCTTTAATTCCGGGCTGCGTATATCCCTACCCCTACCGGATAGTCCAGGGTGATTTTCTGGACGCATACCGGAAGAGCGCCCAAATTCTCGGCGGCAGCAGGATAAAGGATGCCTGGTTGGATATCTCTTCCCTGTCCGTTGTATTGAGGGTACAGTTCGGATAGGGGGTAAAGGGCCTGGCTGTAAGATAACGGTACTCCCTTATAATTCATGTGGAGAAAACGTTTCCGGCAGGTCCGCCTGGTTTTACCGGTACCAGGGTGTGGCTTTGACCGGTTCCCCGTTCACTTTGCCAACAGTTTGAAATGTGTGGATCTTTGAGCAATATGGAAGTCGTAGTACAGAGAATGTATTACGATTTCTTTTTTGTTGCGGCAATCATGATGCGGCGGTCATATACTCACTGCCGGGATGAATCAATAGGAGAGCATTGATTTCTTGCTGTATAGATACAGGTATTCGATTTTCCATGGAATCGGCAAGAAAAAAAGAGGCACTTCGTCCTCTTGTATATATTCTTGTGTTTTCCTTTCCTGTAAGGATATTGAAGTTACTGCCTGCAAACTGTGTGGAGGAGAGGTGTAGTGGAACTGGAATCGTATATCTGTGTTCTCTTCCTTCTGTGTAGTATCTGCCTGTACCTGTCCCGATACCCCGTCCGGATTTCCATTTTTTTGTAGACAGGCTATTGGCGGGGCGTATAAACCGATTCTCTGCAGTCGTTCAATACAGAGTCCGGTTGAAGCTATACCGCTCCCCGAATTATCCCTGTCATTGTTTCTTTTGCCTGAATGACAGTTCTCCAATCAGGCGGCTTCTTGTGTTTAATTGTTTTCCCATTGGTTTTATTTTTTTTGTCCTTTATAAGGAAACGGGGGATGTCAGGTACATTTTATCGCTAAATGTCGGTAAAAGCTATAAATCGTTCCAAAATTTCTTCTGTTTTTAAAACGGCCAAACACATAATAATGCCGTGCCATTTGTGTGAGCCAAAAAAAGCGGTTTTGAAAAGCCCTTGAAATCCTTATAGATGTGTACCCAATGAAGGATGCACATTAAAAAGTAAAAATTATGAAAACAAAAATTACTAATTTGTTAAAGAAAGCAGCGTCAGGTGATTCGGAAGCCATGTACCTGCTTGCACAAGAGTATGAAAATGAAGGTGACTTTGACACCGCTTTCCTGTGGCATAACGAAGCGGCCAACCATGGGTCTGTGGGCGGTATCCATAGTGTTGCCATGTACTATCTTGAAGGTTTTTCGGTAGTGCGTGATGTTGCCAGGGGCATTAAGCTGTTGGAAAGCATTGCGGACGAATTTCCTGTAGCGAAGATTAACCTGGGGTGTATCTGTCTTGAAGGGGACGGTTGCCCTCGGGATAGCAGTAAAGGCATGGAACTGCTCCGTCAGGCCGCTGACTCGGGTGAGGGGATGGCCGCTTTCGCAATAGGCAAAATATATCTTGACGGCCTGTGCGGTCTTCCTGTGGATTATGGCAAGGCCGCCCCATGGCTTGAGAAATCGTATGAATTGGGAATATACGAATGCGTGGATATCCTCTGTGACCTGTATGGCGGAAAATACTCGCATAAACTGGAGAATACTGAAAAATACAGGCAATGGTCGGATGCCAGAAAGGACATCTCCGGACGTACCCCCAATCGGTATTTTCAGTCGTTCCCACCCCGACAGCCAGTAACGGACGACGGCAGCGGAGTGTCGGTTATGAGCGAACGGAACGGAAGGCAGTATGTCATCATTGATAATGAGAAGGCGTATGTAGACCTTCTGGTTGCGGAAACGTTTCTTCCCAACGTAAATCCTGCTGTCTATACGGAAGTGGAACATATTGACGGTGACATTTTCGACAACTCCGTCGGAAATCTCAGGTGGGTTGAAAAGAAATGATGTCCGGTAGTAAACAGAATTATGATGAGGAACAGCATTACATTAGCGGGCAGAATCAACCATACACGGTACAACCTCCGCTATCCGACGCTTTCCCGGGTTATAAGTATGATCCGGGAGGGTGACATGATACTATACGACAGCCAGTGCGGTCAATATACCCTGGCACAGGCGATAGACCATATCCGGAAACAGCCTGAGAATGAAAAGCAGTACTGGAAAACGAGACTGCTGCCTGCCGTGGCTTATAACGGCATGTTTACGGAGACCAACAGTGCGGGCCTGGTTGAATACTCGTCTGTAACCGCACTGGACTTTGACGATATAGTGACACCGGCGGAAATGTTTCACCTGCGTAACCGGCTGGTAAAGACCCCTTGCGTCCTTTGCGTATTTGTCACTCCGGGCGGTAAGGGACTGAAGGCGGTTGTAGCTCATGATAACGCGGATCCGGGGAAACATGGGGACTTATACGGACAATTGCTGGACAAGTTCAATGTGGTCGGCAGGGATGTAAGCTGCAAGGACCTGGCAAGGAGGAATTACCTGAGCCATGATCCCTGGATATGGACCAATCCGTTCCCCGTGCCGTTTCATTATGTCCCTTCCGTAAAGCCGCAGGTTACAACTGTACACTCCCATGACGGAAGAAATGTGTCCGGCAGAAGCATTGTCAGTATCATGAATTCAGTCTGGAAAAAGAAACATCCTGAATATTGGGAGGAAGGCAACCGTGCCGGTAGTATTTTCAGGCTGTCCTGTTTGATGTGCAGATGGGGAGTGGATGAGAGTCTGGCCCTGGAGTATTTCATTGAAGGCTGGGAAAGTGCGACGATGGACGGGATGGAAATCCTGGGGCATGTGGAGAATGCCTATAAGGCTGAAGGCGGGAATTTCGGTACCCTGAAGTTTGAAGTGCGTTGAAAAGACGGACGCAGTACTCCCGACGATGTCGGCAGAAATACTGGATGACAGTAATGTGTCAGTTGCCGGTCTGTAACTGACAACGAATACAATACCGGAATACGACCCTTTTTCCTGATACCGGCTGAACCGTTAAAATGCAATACGGGCGGATAAGGGGGAAGCGTCGTGTTCCATTTCATTATTTATATAAAAACATGAAAAATATGAAAATTGAATATATTGACATGCCGAAAGGCTGCAGGTATATGAGTGACTGCCGTGAACTCATAAATAATTTACCGGTAGACCGTAAATTCATCCTGAATAAGACCCTGACGGGCTGTGGTGGTACATCCTTATTCCTTGACTCGCCTCTTCCGCTGGTTATGATTTCGCCACGGATTCAGGCGCTGAAAGGGAAGTATGAACAGTATCGGGACAGTTTTCTCTTCCATATCCCGCAATGCAACAACAGGGCGGAAGCAATAGGAAGGAAAATGCAGGAACTGAACAACTATCTGGATTACCATTACGGTGCATTGCCTTTCGGCCGGTTGTCAAGTCCACCCAAAATCCTGGTCACACTTGATTCGTCAGACAAGGTAATGGCAGTACTTAAGTCACGTGGAATCGCGGATTCATTCCTTTTTGTGGTCGATGAGTTCCACTGTCTTATGGGGGATGCCATGTTCAAGGGAAACACGGACATGAACTTTCTGGCATATCTTGACAATGAGGCGGGGCGTATCTGCTATTTGTCTGCAACGCCTCTCCCCGACATCTTCCTGGAGCATATACCACAGCTCACAGGTCTTCCCTATTATAAGCTGGAATGGGATCCGGAGGTCATTGAGGAGCCTACACTGAAGGAGGTGATGATGAAGAAAGGCGAGAGTGCGGAGAAACTGTGCGGGGAGTTGATACGGCGTTATAGGGAGAACGGGTATTTCGAAAGAAAGCTCGTGTCGGGAAGTATGGTCTGTTCCCATGAGGCCTGTATATTTCTCAATGAAGTGAGGTCCATCAGGAACATCATCGTGCAGAACAACCTGCCCCCGGATGAAGTGACCATCCTGTGTTCGGAGAGCAAGTCTTCAGAACTGCCGAAAGGTTTCACGGCAGGCGGGCTATGTCCGGACAGGAATAATCCGGTAAACAAACCCTTCACATTCTGTACAAAGGCCTCATTCGAAGGCGTGGACTTCTACTCTGCCAATGCGAGTACCTACATATTTATCAATGCGGGCAAGGAATGGCAGACACTTGACATCATGCTGGACATCCCCCAGATATTGGGCAGGCAGAGACTGGACATAAACCCGTTCAAACACGATGCAACAATATATTATAAAACCATGCCTGCGATAGAGACACAGGAGGAGTTTGAACGGAAACAGAAGGAAATGGATGATGAATCTCAGAAGATATTGGATATATACAATAGTCTGTCGGATGCAGACCGAACAGTGTTTGTCAAACTTGTCCGTAACAGGGCGGAAGGTAGTAGATTCGTGGATGATTATATTGATATTATCCGGGAAAACGGGCATACGACAATCGGTTTTAATTATCTGGTAAAGGTAGCCCGGTGGAACAGGTGGTATCAGAGAAACCACTATTACAATAATTCCTGCCAACTGTTGACAAGTATACAGTCTGTATTCGGAATGTGCCGGAAACCGGTGGAGCTGAAACGGTTTGAGAGTTGGTTTTACAATGCTCCTGAGAAAGACAAACTGGCCGGATATGCCAATTTCAGAAAACAATATCCCCAATATGAGATTCCGGTTCTGGCAAATCCGTTCATTGATATTGAGTTTCACCGGTGGTATGACACCCTTGGCTATGATACACTGTCCGGTCTGAATTTCTGGAGAGATGACGTGGAGAGGTGCTATAATAATATGTGTGCACAATCTCCGATAAGGGAGGCTTGCAGACAGATATTCAAGCCCGGTATCTTATATCCGAAACAGGAAGTCAAAGAAATGCTTCAGGATATATACGACAGACTGGGGCTTACGGGAAAAGTGGCGAAGGCAACAGAACTGGCACGATATCTTTCTGTCATAGAGAGACAGAAAAAGAATGAGAAAGGTAAAAGGATATACTATATTGAAATCCTGAATATATAAGCTGAATGGCAGTACGTTCATAACAGGACGATACTGCTTCTTTTTTTGTTGTTTTTCATCATATTCACATCCAAGGCAGATATGATTGGGGGGAGGTTGGACAGTCAATAAGATAATATCCACACAATCTATAAGGAAGTATCAGACAGTAAGTATATAAAGAAAAGAAGAGAAAACCGAATCCATACATACAACTCATTAAATGCCGATAAAGGGTGGAATGGATATATGGAACTTACTAATCCAGTATGAAGTGTTTTTTCATATTCTGATGTCCGGGGCAGATAGTAATATATTGGAAAAGCAGTATACCATAACAGATTAATCGGGGAAATGACGGATAACAGATTTAGTCGGAAGGGCATATAGTTCTAAGGCGTAGAACATAACTATACGGGATGGAGATTATTATCCGAATGGTAATTATAGATAATCAATTATTTTTATTGTAGAAATAGCAAAATACGAATAAACCGAAGGCAGACTGTTATCCTCTTTATATATTGTTATTATTATACTTATTACAATTGACTATATCCACTCAAGCGGCGTGAGCCTACAGCAAACGAAAGAAAAAAGAATAAATATTAAAATGCAACTTTTTTTTCTGAAATGGGGGATATTATTTAAATATAAGGTGTTTTATCGATAAAAAAGTGTTGCGTTCCGTCTACAGGTTAAAGTAAATATTAATATATGAAATTATTGTAGAGCATAGTTTAATCATATTCCATCATATAGCTTTTAAATATGGCAGATAACAGAGTGGGTATGGATAATATATTTAAAGGTATATATGTATGAGGGGGACAAATTATATACACTGATTAAAAAATATATTCATTTGATTGAGTGCGGTTTATGGGGTAATTCGTATTTGTCCCCTTTTTATATTTGTCCCTCCTGAAAAGCTTATCCATGAACTCTATTTACTATGTCCTTTAGGTGATGTTATATCAGTTTGCTTTGACTATAATAGTTGGGCTTATTATAATTCTAATGTTGAAATAGATTGGTCTTGAAATATTCTATTCTAATCCAATCACTTCTTTAATCTACTTTTGCGTAGCGAAGAGATTCTTAAAAAACTGCGAACATAGTGAGAGTAGCTTGGCCTCCGGCCAAGGACAAGCTACGTCTGTTTTTTAGGGTTCTCTGAAGGAAAGTGAAAGTAAGAAGTAGCAATACATAAAACATCTTCTATTACCATAAACCTTTGGAATAACTTGTTATATTAACCCTACCCGTTAGTGGAATTAAATTAGCGCATATTTAACTCTGCCAATGGACCTCTCATTTTTATAGTTAATATATTGCAGGACTGTAAGTGCGCTAATCTTCCCGATAATTCGGGCAAACAATCCATCTGTATCTTTTTATAATCATAAACTGGTCACACAATTGCGAGAATGGGGTTTCAATTCTTTTTCTCGCTTTGGCAAAAGCCGGCATGTCGGCTTCCATTCTTTTTGGTTACATCTGTATGGTACCTCCAATTTGATATTGGCTGTTTCAAACAGATCCAATTGAATTTGGGCACTTATATATCCTCTGTCCCCTATGACTGTACAATTACTATAGTCTACCTTCACATCCTTCAGATAATGAATGTCATGCACACTTGCCTTGGTAAGGTCGAAGGAATGGATGACTCCGCTTGACCCGCAGACTGCCTGAAGTTTATATCCGTAATAATACATGCTTTGTGATGCACAGTATCCGATTGACGGTACTTTCTCAAAATCCTTCTTCTCCATACTACAACGCTTGGAACGGGCAAAACGACATACTTCTATCGGTTTCGAATCAATGCAAAAATAATCTTCGCCTCATCCATTTCTGCGGCCATTCTTTCCCGGATTGCATTACATAGGGACGAAGTAATTTTACGTCTGTCATTGTATTGTCTGCGGGATATAAGATTGGGAATTTCATTACTATACTCCTGCAGCTTTGCAAACAACAATGACTCACTGTCAATACCCACAGTCTCAGATGTCATGTTCATGCCACTATTTCAAGGTCTGAGAATTTGGAAACTATTCCTCTTTTGGAACATTCCCTGATTCATTGACTAAATTGCCGACTACTTGCTTGCATATGTTCAGAAATTTTGCGAATATTGCATATAAGTTGTGCATACGATATTTGTCTATTAAAAGTTTTGTCACCTTTAATTTGTTAAATATCAATAATATACATAACTTTTTATACATAAATCTTTTATCAATTTAATTCCGCTAACGGGCAACAAAAGTATTGAATCTGCAAGAAAGAAAGCGAAAATATAATTTGCGAGTCACGGCTCTTTCATTTAAGATTTCGTTGCTCACTTAAAAATGTTGTTATTTTATAGCGAGTGTTTCCTTGGATGGTGAGGGCTCTTTTTGCTCGCACGGTTCATAATTCATGGGGCGATTCGATGATTGGAAAATATGCTTCCGATGATACGGATTTCTTTGGTTTTCAGCAAAATAACTGCTTAAATAAATAGGCCGAATGGCAGATTTTTCGTAACTTTATAGTTGACAATCAGATAGTTATGAATCAAATCAAACCACTCGACCAAGTTATTTCGATTGGAGCGAACGTATACAATCATGCCATAAAAGTAGTAAATAAATTCGGTTCACGAGACAGTATTTTGTATAAACTGAAGGAATTTTCCTCATCCGTACCGGATTTTAGAAGATCAGACAAAGGAAATATTCGTCACAGACTCGATGACATCATCATGCTGATGATACTTGCTCGCGCTTCAAAGTGTGTTGGTAGAATCGAGATAATAGAATTCGGCAGACACAATCTTAAGAAATTCCGCCAATTGGGCATGCTGAAGAACGGTGTGCCGTCCGAGACGACTCTCTGCCGCGTGGAACACGGTATCGATGAACTGGCACTTGCAGACAGGATGCAGGAGTTTGCGGAGTTGTTCCACCGAAGACTGTACAAGGCAGAAGGAGATAAGGAAATAATCTGCGTGGATGGCAAAGCCGAGCGTGGAACCGTGTTGGCCAACGGGCGCAATCTCGATATCGTGTCGGCGTATTCATACAATACTGGCATCACATTGGCAACCGAAGCCTGCCGGGAGAAAAGCAATGAGATTAAAGCCATACCGCGGCTTATCGACAAAATCAACATATCAGGAAAAATAGCCACAGCCAATGCCATGTCCATGCAAAAGTGCATCATCGACAGAGCTAGAGAGAACGGGGGGATTTCCTTATAGAGCTAAAAGCGAACTAGCCATCCCTGCGTTATGGCGTGGAAGACAGACTCAAAGGACAGGCTCCTGTGTATTCCTACACGGAGGGACCGGAACTCGGGCACGGCAGAATCGAAATCAAAGCCTATCGTATCTTTGACGGTCTTGACATCATAGCCAACAAGGAAAAATGGGGAGGAAACATGACGGTTATAGAATATGAATCCGATACGGTAAAGAAGTCGTCTGGCGCACAGATCGCTGAAAAGAGGCTGTATGTGAGCAGTCTGTCAACAGACACTCCGGCGTTGGGTTTGTTGGTGTGCAATCATTGGTCGATAGAAAGCATGCACTGGACACTGGATTGCAATCTGCTGCAAGACAGGATGAAACGCAAGTCTGCAAGAGCCGCCAGAAACCTTGATACCATACAAGGAATTGTACACTCGCTGTTCTCTATATAGAAAGGACTCCGTAAAAAGAGGGATGACAAGAGAAAGGGGATGGCTGAACTCATGAGGGAGGTATCAATGGGCTTTACCAGACTTTTACGTTTTCTTCGTCAAAAATGACAAAAAATAGATTTCGATAAAAGTATAACTGTTTGATATACAGTAATAAAAGAAATGTTCGATTCGTAATGAATCGGGTAAGGAGCAATATATCATTATTTCTACTTTAAATGAAAGAGCTGTGTTTACGAGTGATTTGGAACGCTATATTTTACTTGGTTAAGACCGGTTGTCAATGGCGGATGCTTCCCCTTGACTTTCCCAAGTGGCAGTTGGTCTATTACTACTATCGTAAATGGGCTTCCCAATTAGATTTTGACTTGTTATTGGAGAAATTACGTGGGCATGTACGTGTGAAACGTGGCCAAAGCATGGAACCCTGTGTAGGAATTATGGATAGCCAAAGTGTCAAATGGGTAAACACTGCTTCCTTGAACGGTGTTGACGGAAATAAAAAGGTAAAAGGAATAAAACGCCACGTTGTAGTGGACAAGAACGGTTTTCTTATTGCTGTTATGGTCACCATAGCCAATGTACATGACAGCAAAGCCGGTTATCTACTGATGAAGGTCCTTAAAGAAATGAGTTCCGGTGTAAAAACTGTTCTTGCCGATGGAGGCTACAGGGGAGAACTTGTTGACAGCATAAGAAAGAAATTCGGATATGTCATTCAAGTTGTTATCAGCGCATACAAGGAACAGGGATTCAGACCAATTCAAAAGAGATGGGTGGTGGAAAGGACATTCTCATGGATGGATTATAACAGAAGACTCTGCAGAAACCATGAACTGACATTCGATTCGGCAGAGGAAATGGTAAAATTGGCTACTATAAGATTGTTATTGAGGAAAATTTAAACAGGCTCTAAAAATCTGCAAGTTTCTTGCGGTAAAGATAAGAATACTTGCAGATTTATCGAAAGGGTTGGCATTTTTACTTATTGAATATCAATAATTATAATAGCGATTAAGGGACGACTGCTTATAATCTTAATCTGTATAAATGTCTCAAATAGCATCTGAAGATAAAAAAGTTTTGGAACACGACGGAGAATCCAGTACGAATTCAGGTCTATTGTGCCATTATATCCTATTATCTTGTTGATATCGTTCAGTACGACATGCTACTTGAAAAGAGACATATATGAGGTACTTCAGATTCTGGGCATTTTACTTACCAATTAAGTCTCATTTGGGTAATTTTTTCTGCAAATCTGAAATCAATAATGTCAAATATTAAGCGGTCTTGTTAGATCTATCTTATTTAATAATTTTAACTTTTAGTTTGCTGTTGTTTTTAGTAAACACTAGTGATTAGATATAAAAGAATACAAGTATTATTATATTTTGTTTCAAAAAATATATCGCCTTGTGAATTTGATTTTCAACAGTCTTCTCTGAAATATTTAATTGTTCGGCTATTTGTTTATAGGTCAGATTGTCTTTTCTACTCATATTAAATATCACCTTACGTCTAGGAGGCATTTTTTCGATAAAACTATCGATATACTCTTTTAAGTCGTAAGCTGTTACTTCATCTTCCACACTATAACTTTCATGTTCAAAAGCATATAAAACAGTTGTCTTATAAAAATCTTCATTAATTTTCCGCCTGTACTGATTAAAAATCATATTACGCGTGATAATAAATAACAATCCTTCTATTGTATTATTATCACCGATAAACTCTTTAGACTCCCATAATTTCAAAAAGACCTCTTGAACTATATCATCCAGTAAAAATTCATTCTTTAAATAAAGCTTACTAAAGCTATAAACTTTTCTCCAATATTTTTCATATAAAACAGAGAAAGCGTCTTTATTACCATTCTTCAATAGTTTTATATACTCTTTTTCTATCATGTTTCAAAATTTGATATTGTATATCACTACTGTCCAATAAAAGTTGTCTAATCGGTCTTTGAAATTATTGAAATACAGTCTTTTAAGTAGCATTTTAGAATGAAACGGATTTGAATTCGTAGTTTAGCGGTCAAATTGAAGGCCGTTTATGAACCAAGATAAATACGTATTCGCTCAACTTACCGCTTTCCTGAACAGAACTCAGTTCAACAACATCGTTCGCAAGTATGATGGTAATCGCTACGTGAAGCAATACACTTGCTGGAATAAGTTACTTGCTATGATGTTCGGACAACTGAGCAATCGTGAGAGTCTTCGTGACCTAATTGTTGCTTTTGAAGCGCATCGAGCCAAGCAATATCATCTTGGTCTGGGACGCAATCCCATAGCCAAAGCCACTCTTGCTTATGCTAATCAGAATCGTGACTACAGAATCTTTGAAGACTTCGCATTCTATATAATGAAGGAAGCTTGCGAAAAGCGTGCAACCAAAATCTTGGAAATTCCTGGAAAAAAGTATGCTTTTGATTCAACAACCATTCCGTTGTGTCTAGCCACATTTCCATGGGTGAAGTTTCGAAGAAAGAAAGGAGGCACAAAGTTCATGTCTTATATGACATTGAAGCACAAGTTCCTGCTTTCTATACTGTAACCACAGCATCGAAGCATGACTCTACAGCGATGTGTTCAATCCATTATGAACTAAATGCTTATTATATATTCGACAGGGCTTATGATTCTTTTAAGGAACTATATAGGATACACCTGACAGATTCTTTTTTCGTAGTCAGATTAAAATACACCATGGTCAAGTGGAAGCGAAGGATACCTAAGAATGCACTAACCGATGCTGAAGTGAAAATGACGGGGTATCTCTCAGAGAAAAAATATCCCGAGTCATTCCGACTCATTCGTTACTACGATGAAGAGGATGACCGTGAGTTCACTTTCTTGACGAATACAACACATATTTCTGCATTGAATATTGCTAATCTCTATAAGAAAAGATGGTTGGTCGAGTATTCTTCAAATGGCTAAAGTAGCACCTTAAAATAAAGAGATTCTGGGGCACAACGGAAAACGCTGTCCGCATTCAAATCAGTGTGGCGATCATTACTTACTGTCTCGTGGCTATTGTCCAACACGATATGCAATTGAAACGTTCAACTTATGAGGTTTTGCAGATTCTAAGCATCTCTCTGACGGACAAAACTCACTTACGTGACTTGTTCAATAAGACTAATTTCAATGATGTCAAAGAACTCGATTGTCCCCTTTTTGAAGGACTATTTGATTAATTATTTAATTCGTCCATTTTTATTGGACACTAATGAGTTACATTATAACCATCTTTTATATAAAAAGCATTGTTGTTAGATTCTTCGGTCTGTTAATTGGCTATAGTAGCTTTAGAGAATAAAAAAAGAATTTTTATAGCCAATATATTTCTGATAACTCAAGTAAATTCTCTTTGGGATTATAATTATATACCTAATAAAAATATTGGCCATCTCTAAAAATATAAATAACAAAACTATCATATCAAAGAACTTATACAAAGTTTGGTGAATACTAAAAAAAGTCTTGTATGCAAGAAATATCCACAAATGCAAAAATAGTCTATTTTTCGATTGTATGCATAATAAAAACATATATTATTATACAATATGAGTATAAATAATATATAATTATTAAATGAGGGTTGTGAAATAATGTATTTTTGTCTCGAGATTTTTAAAATAAAACCTTATTATTAACTAAAAAACAAAAGTATGATGAAAACACTAAAACTTTCGTGGCTTTTTGTTACGTTCTGCATTCTTTTTTCGGGAACGACTTTTGCTCAGCAAATAAAAATACGAGGTATCGTATTAGATGAGCTAGACGAACCTGTTGTCGGAGCATCAGTGATTGCCACTCCTGCTTATGGTACAATTACGGATGTAAATGGTTCTTTTGAGTTGTCAGTGGAAAAAAGCATTAAAAGTTTGGAGATTTCTTACATTGGTTATCAAACACAAAAAGTAGCGGTAGCTACTAATTTAAAAATCAAATTAAAGCCTGACACCCAGCAACTGGATGAGGTCCTAGTTGTAGCTTATGGCACGACCAAGAAGTCTTCTTTTACAGGTTCTGCTTCAGTAGTAAGGTCGGATGAAATTAAAAAATTTCAGGGGACTGGTTTTACTGATGCCCTTCAAGGGCTAACGGCAGGTGTAAATGTTAGTCAAGATGCGAGTAATCCTGGTGCTGAAGCACGTATTTCTATTCGTGGTATCGCTAATATGGCTGGTAATACTACACCTCTGTACGTTGTAGACGGAGTACCCTACGATGGTTCATTAAATTCTATTAATACTAATGATATAGCCTCGCTTACTGTGCTTAAGGATGCTGCAGCAGCTTCTCTTTATGGATCTCGTGCAGCAAATGGTGTTGTTATTATAACAACTAAAACAGGTAAAGCAGGAAAGGTTAAAGTAAACTTTAATGCCTCCTGGGGTACTTCTGACAATGCAGTAGGATATGGAAAGAAAGCCGATCCAAAACAAACATTGCTTCTTTATTGGGAAGGTCTATACAATGATAAATATTATTTTGAGGGTGGCTGCTCTAAGCAAGAAGCTGGAGATTATGCATCTCAGTCTCTCTTGGGTAAAATATTTACTGCACAAGGGAAAGACCCAACAGGAAAGCCTATTTACGTTTCGCCTTTCAACCATATCGATGAGGATTGGGTACTTCATGATGGTAATGGTAATCCTTACATCAATCCTAATCTTACTTATGCTTGGAATGAAAATGACTGGGACTGGTATGGTGCATACTACAAGCGAAAACTCCGTCAAAATTATAGTATTGATATATCAGGTGCTACTGAAAATGGGAAAACAAATTACTTTATCTCTACAGGTTTTCTAGATGATAAAGGATATGGAGGCGGAGATTATTACAAACGATATTCCTTTTCTGCTAATGTTAACTCTGAGATAAATAAGTGGTTAGCTATGGGTGGTTCATTGCGCTATGCCTATAGCCGCCAGAGTTCAAGTGGTAGTACACGTGCATTGAATTATAATATGACTTTAGCTTCACCATATCTTCGTAATGCATCAAATACAGATTGGGTGCGCTCGGAAATGACAGGTGAAAGAGTTTTACAATATGGTGCATATACCAGTTTCTTTGGTGTTCATCCTTTGAGTAATAGAGGTGATTATTGGGATAATGACAACAATGATAATTTTAGTAATAATGATGCTTCTAATTTAAATGCTCGCTATTATGCTCAAATTTCTCTTCCTTATAATATTAAGTTTAAGACTACATTAAATCTTGACGATAATACCTCTCGCTCATACACTTATGATTCTGCGATATGGGGAAGTGGGCAATCCGAACCTTGGGGAAATACTATACGTCCATCAGGAGGTAGTGCTTCACGCTCTAATTTTCATTCAATGTCTGTTACAAATTCAAATATTCTTTCTTGGAATCAAAGCTTTGATAAGCATAACATAAGTTTTCTGGTCGGTCAGGAAGCGTATTATCAACGTACTGAGTATACAGCAGGTGGCGGTAGCGGTATTTATCAAATGAATCAGTTCCAAGTAGATTCAGCCACCAAGGATTATTGGTCTAGTTCATTCAGTGATAGATATGCATTGCTGTCATATATCAGTAAGCTTGACTATAATTATGATGATAAATATTATTTATCAGGATCATTCCGTCGTGATGGTTCATCATGTTTCGCTCCAGAATCTCGTTGGGGTAATTTCTGGTCAACCGGAGCTTCTTGGAGAATCTCTAATGAAAAGTTTATGGAAGATTTTGATTGGATTGACAATCTGGTGATTAGAGGCTCTTATGGTACTTCTGGAAATGACCGCTTGATTCCGCGTCAGTCTAATGGAAAAGGAGGTAGCAGAATCCTCTATGCTTACCAAGGTACATATGAGTCTAATAATCTGTATAATATTTCAGGACTTAAGCCGGCTTCTTTAGCTACACCTAAATTACATTGGGAGAAAAATGAACAGTGGAATATTGGCGTTGATTTTGCATTGTTTAGCTGGTTGAATGGTACATTGGAATATTACACACGATCATCTGATGGTCTTCTTTACTATCAAGAACTTCCTTTATCTGCGCAAGTTGGTAATGTTACGGGTATTAATACTAATGTTGGAGATATAAGAAATAGTGGTTTTGAGGCTACACTTGGTTTTCAATTGTTTAATCAAAATAAATTCCAATGGCGTATAGATGTTAATATGTCAACTTTAAAAAATGAAGTTACTAAGCTTCCAACAGAAATTGGTTTTTGGTCAAATGTTGTTGCTTGGTACAAGCTTGAAGAGGGAGGATCATTATATGATTTTTGGGCACCGAGATTTGCTGGTGTTGATCCAGAAAGCGGTTATGCTACCTATTATAAAAAGGATGGTTCAGTCGTAAATAAAACAGCAGCTCTAACTAAAGATGATTATGAGTTCGTTGGCTCTGCACTACCTAAAGTTTATGGTTCGCTAACTAATTCATTTAACTTCTACGGTTTTGATGCTTCCTTTATGCTTTATTATTCCTTAGGTGGACATATGTATTGCTATAATAAATCAGAACTTGCATCTTATAGTCGTGTAGGCGTTTCTCCTGTTTTGGATTTAGTTAAAGATCGCTGGAGTGGTCCTGGTGACTCAAGCGCTAAAACACCCATTAACTTTATGACAAATCGTTCGATATCAGCTATAGGTTATAGTGATTATTACATTATAAATAATGACTACCTCCGACTTAGAAATGTAACAATAGGCTATACATTGCCTAAATATATAACCAAGAAGATAGGTCTTGAAAATGCACGCATATATTTTTCAGGAGATAATCTCTTGACATTCGGTAAAGCAACCAAATATTATACGGATCCTGAAACTGGTATCTCCGGTAATACATATAATGGAAATTCAGATACAGAAGGATACGGTGGTGGTCGTCGAGTTTATATGTTTGGACTTAATCTTACTTTCTAACTCTAGATAATAAATGTTTATGAAGAATATATTTATAAAACTGGCAAAAATCGCGGTTGTTTTCTTTGGTATATTAAATACAGGATGTGAAGATTTCTTGGACATTAATTCTTCAACCGCAACAGATGATACAATTGTGTTATCAAATACAAGTAATCTTGATAAGATACTAGTAGGCACTTATAATGGACTATTGATGGGGAATACTGTATATGCTTCAGACCGTGGTTTGGCTGGTCTGACAGGTATGATGCATTATTACCCACTAGCAGGAACAGATATTACTTCACTTAAGGGAATGGGTACAAGTGAGCATACGGCTTACACTTTTGCAGATAGTAGAACTCAAGCATCAGGATTTTATACGCAGTCGATATGGAGCCAATTTTATGATCATATAAATCGCTGTAATATAATTCTGGATGCACTTACTAGTGCAACAGGTCCTGATTCTGATAAAAAGGAGATAAGCGGCCAAGCAAAAGCCATTCGTGCAATCTCATATTTTAATCTTATTATGAATTATCAGAAGACCTATGCCGTAGGTAAGTCATTAAGAGGAGTTATTCTTAGGACTAGTTCTTCAGATCCTGATTCAATGCCTTTTTCAACAGTGGAGGATATCTATAATAGAATTGTAACAGATCTTAATGATGCAAAGATTGAGTTAAGGGACTATCAAACAAGTGAACCATGGCGCATTGATTATGAGGTCGTTTGTTCCTGGTTAGCACGTGTGTACTTGGTAATGGCTACAGACTGGTCTGAAGTATTTAACAATGCAAACGCAGCATATGAAAATCACAAGACTCTTTTAACTAAAGAGCAGTGGTGTGGTGGTTTCGATGACTTTATCGAGAATCAATATAATGAGTTTATTTGGGGATATCAAAATACAGAACTTTCAAATGCAGGAACTAGTACGCCGTTTAATATGTGGTTTAATCTTCCCCCATCAGCAGGTGAAAGTAATAATACTCAATATATTTATTCTTATATCACATATTTTGTAACTGATCAATGGCTTAAATTATTCGATGGTGATGAAACGGATTATCGTGCATCTCGATTGGATAAAACTGAAGATGTAAAAGATGAAGATATTCTTGATGTAAGTAATGACTACGCCAAGTATATGCTATGGCATCGTACAAATAACCCTGATAAAATGACTAAATCCAAATGGGCTTATAACAAGTTCTTACATTTAGGAGAACAAGGTGAAACGCGTGCAGATATTTGTCTTATTCGTAGTTCAGAGATGCTATTAATGATGGCAGAGGCAGCAGTGCATCTTGATAAAATACCAGAAGCATTAAATTATCTTCAGACACTTCAGAGTGCACGAAACGTAAGTAAAATTACAACAACTACTGATAAAGATGAACTTCTTGAAGCAATTTATATTGAGCGTAGAAAAGAACTCCTTGGAGAAACAGTTACAGGGATGTTTGATAATTTACGCCTTCAAAAGGATGTTATACGTGAGGGTGAATCCTTGGAAAATAACTATGCAGGTCACTTTAATGAAGGACTTCTTTATTGGGGTAGTAAAGCAGGTAATATTGCTACACTAAAAGCTAACGACTATCGTTATTTTTGTCAGATTCCTGATATAGAATTTACTCGAAATAAGGCAATTTCACAAGACGAACAGAATCCTATTTCTGGTAACTAATTTATTACTAATAGTATCTCTCTACTTCAAGTAGAGAGATACTATTAGTAAACTTTCTTAAACATTCACTCTGGATAAGTATATGTTTGAGACTGTTATCTGACATATTAGTCACATTACATTTTCTTAAATAATACATTAAAAATGTATGAGTCACTTTTATATCTGTATGGATGTTTATAAATCATAGCAACCGTAATATAATGAATACTCTTTTATATCATGGAGTAAGTTTAGTTAGTTGTTGCCATTTTTTGATAAGCGTAATGCTGAGTCAAAGAATAGTGATGGTATTTTAAACTATGTAATCTTGTGCATTATGGATAAATATTTGTATATGAATAAGAGACTTGTTTATGTTATTGTGTGTAATAAGGCTGTAGAAAGTTCCCAACGTTTAAAACCTCTGGCAACTTTTACACGTATTCAAACTATATAGGATGATTCAACTATGATTTTGCGACACTCATCAGGAGTTAAATCTGATTACAAGTTCTATAGAAATTAGTACTAATAATTATTGTTTTTTTAAAATGAAACTTAGGTATTTACATTGTGTTTTATTGTGGCTATTTAGTATAGCAGCATTTACGCAGCCAATTTATAGATTTAGCGTCAAAGTAGGTATTGACTCCGAATCAGTAGACTCATTAGGAGGTATCGACAAAGTTAAGCAGAACGTTGAATGTATGTTTAATCGTGTCAACAGAGCTTTTAATGACAATAATCAATTTCATGCTTTATATAATTTTGAGGTAGATTGGAATTCATTCTATGTATATGATGGTATTTCAACAAATGAGGTATATAAACCTCATCCTGAACATGACTATTTGGTTGTAATAGATGGCTACAAATCGAATCCTAAAGAAGTTGGAGGTGGATGGTATGGAGCAAATATTCAAACGATTTATCATGCAAGAATCCATAATGATAGATTTAATAACCCTTTTACAGAACAGGCTATTGATGGCATTATTCATGAGTTTGGACATAGTAGGGGTATGCCAGACATTTATGCAATGAAAGTGGATGCCGACAAGAACCCAATAGCGCCGATACCATATTATGGTACTCGATGTATAATGAATTATCCATATGGCGAAACTTTTTGGAGTAAGTATGCGATTAATATGATTAACTATGCTGAGGATAAGATTGTCGAGATTGATAATCTTGTCGTTGATATGCTCCCAAGATATCTTTCCTTTAAGATATTGGATCCTCAAGGGAATCCTGTTCAAGATGCCAACCTTTCATTCTATCCAGTAGATTGGTATTCTTATAGTGTAAATCCAGAGCCAATATATTCTATAATAACAAGGAATAAAGGAGAAGTGTATTTAGAAACGTCTAATATCTTTCCAAAATCGGAAGAGTTTGGTATTAAGTATTCGAATGTCTTTGTCAGTGCTACTTATGGTGCTATGGTAGCTTATGCTTGGTTACCACTGTATGAAATTGAAAATTCAACATTTGAAGGTAAAGAAACTCATGAAACTCTTCTATATTTAAAGAATGTAAAAGCTTTAAAATCACCAAATTCGGCTTCAAATGAAGGAGGAGATGTTTATGATGCTCCAAAGAACAGCACGTCAGAATCTAGATGGGAAATTTCTAAAGACGGGACAATTGAGTGGAATATAGTCAACAATCAGCTCCCTCATAATGACCATATTGAGATGTCTGGTGAGCAGATGGCTTGTGTGCTCCGGTGGGGTGTTGACGAAAACTGTGCTTTAACTACAGAGCGTTCATTAGTGTTTCCAATGCTGCGCAGACTTCCCAATAATACGCATGCTAGTTTAATGCACAGAATTGCTTTAGATGTGCCATCACTTATTAGTATAGATGGACTTGCTCTTAGAAATCCAAAGACAGAGTCTGTTTATATTGATGGTTTATTCCAGAGTAAGGAGACATTTTGTGTAGGAAAGCAGAATATTGGCTCAGGAAAGGGGACTTCACCAGTTCCTGCTATAACTCTTTCAAGGACAATTTTCCCTTCAATGAATAAACCATATTTATGTGAACGGTATGAAATAACTAGTATAAGGGAACGTGATCTTATTCTATATATTCCAGAGTTTTCTCAAGTATTTAAGACACTTGATTCTTTAGGAAAAGATGGAGTTTATATCATTGAAGCAAGAGTGCAAGGATCAGGTTCTTATGTATTAAGAAAAGGTGATTCCATTACCTTTGATGTTATCTTTTCCGGACGTAAAGCTTTTGAGCCCCAATATACCGTGGATGTTACAAGTGAGCTACAGGAACGTATAAATTTCATTAATAAAGATATTGATAGTTCTTTGGTTTTAGAGACACCTGACGCAATTATCAATACAATGTTCCGCTATGCAAAAATCCGCACAAGTGAAAGTATTTTTAAAACAGAAGGAGGGTATATGCATGCACCAGGAGGAGAATCATACTATGCAGCAATTTGGGCTAACGATCAGGCTGAGTATGTTAATCCTTTCTTCCCATATTTAGGATATTGGCGTGGTAACGAGTCGGCAATCAACTCTTTTCGTCATTTTAGTCGTTTTATAAACTCTGATTTTAATCCTATTCCAAGTTCAATCATAGCTGAAGGTACTGATGTCTGGGCTGGTGCTGGAGATAGAGGTGATGCTGCTATGGTTGCGTATGGAGCTTCCCGTTTTTCCCTTGCGTATGCAGATAAATCTATTGCACAGGAACTTTGGCCTTTGATAGAGTGGTGTCTTGAATATTGTGATAGAAAACTTAATATAGAAGGTGTGGTTATGTCTGATACAGATGAGTTAGAAGGACGATTTGAAGATGGCGATGCAAATCTATGTACTTCATCACTTTATTATGATGCATTACTATCTGCTGCTAATTTGGCGAGTGAACTTGGTATGTCTTCCTCTATTATTAAGGCATATCGCAGTAAAGCAGCAACGTTGAAAATCAATATTGAGAAGTATTTTGGCGCTACTGTTAGTGGGTTTAATACTTACAGATATTATGATGGTAATGAGATTCTTCGATCGTGGATTTGTATTCCATTAACAGTCGGAATCTTTGATCGTGCCGAAGCTACAGTGGAAGCTTTGTGTAGTCCGTTTCTTTGGAAAAAAGATGGCTTATTGACAGCTCAGGGTAGTACTACTTTTTGGGATCGTTCTACTTTATATGCTCTTAGAGGTATCTATGCCGCCGGTATGGCTGATATTGCTACAGAAAAATTGAAATATTATTCAGCGAGACGTCTTCTTGGTGATCATGTTCCATATGCTATAGAGGCATGGCCAGAAGGTTCTCAACGCCATCTTTCTGCAGAAAGTGGGCTTTATTGTCGAATTATAACAGAAGGCCTATTTGGTATGAAACCTACCGGTTTCCGTAGCTTCGATTTAACACCTTCTATGCCTACTTCATGGGAAAGTATGAGTATTAAAAACATAAAAGCATTTAGTGATAATATAGATATAATAATTAATCGAACTAGTAGTAAAAAGTTGAAGGTTGTCATTAACTCTAAGAAAGGTCAGAAGAAATATGCCATAGAAGACGGCGAAAAAATAAGTGTTAAATTATAATTTGGTGAATATGAAGGGAAAAATTCCATATGTAAATTTGATAATATTTATCATTATCTTCATGTCTTCATGTCAAAAAGATAATAATTCTATTACACTATGTTCTCCTGACAAGAAGATTCAAATGGTACTTAGTGTACAAGATACTCTAACATACTCAGTTTATTACAACGGAAAATGTTTGGTTACGCCCTCTAAAATAGCCATAGTTTTAGGAAATGGGAAAACACTAGGTTATGGTATAAAAGACTATGAAGTGAAAAGAGGTACAGATTTCGAAGATATTGATACCCCTTTTTATCGTCAAAGGCATGTATCTTCTAAATGGAATTTTATGCGCATTGATTTTACAGATGGATGGTCTCTAAGTGTTAGAGCTTATGATGAAGGTGTTGCTTGGAGATTCGAGACTGCGTTTGAGGATTCAACTGTGATAAAAGATGAACTTGCACAATTCTTATTTCATGGTAATCCAAGAGCTTGGGTACCTTATTCTAAAGGAAAAGATTTGTTAGCAAATGCTTATCAGAGTGAATATACAAGCGAACAAGTAAGTGATTTTGGTTCCGGATCTTCATTAGCTCTCCTTCCCTTACTTGTAAAAATGGAAGATGAGACTAATATCCTTATATGTGAGTCTGATCTACGTTCTTATCCTGGAATGTTCCTTGAGGGAATTGTAGGGGGATATTCTGCTAAATTTGCCCATATGCCAGATAGTATGTATGTAACTCCAACTCGTAGTCAGATTAAAGTTGCTACACGTAAGGATGTAATAGCAAGAACAGAGGGTAAAAGAACTTATCCATGGAGAATAATCGCAATAGCAGAAAATGACATTGAGTTGCCAATAAATAATTTGGTGTATCAGTTGGCAGAACCAAGGAGATATAGTGATATTTCTTGGATTAAGCCAGGTCATGCTGCTTGGGAATGGTGGAACTCTTATGGACTTACAGATGTTAACTTCAAGCCAGGTGTTAATACAGCCACTTATAAGGAATATATTAACTTTGCTTCACGCTTTAATATACCTTATGTTGTTATCGATGAAGGATGGTCTGATAAAGATGATATAATGAAAATAAAGGATGAAGTTAATTTAAAAGAGTTAATCGAGTATGCGTCCCTTAAGAATGTGGGTTTAATAATATGGGCTGTAGCTAATGTTTTAGATGAAAAGTTAGAACAAGCGTGCAAATACTACTCTGAATTAGGAATTAAGGGTTTTAAAGTTGATTTTTTCGATAGAGATGATCAAGAGTGTGTTGATATGGTTTATCGCATTGCTGAATCCACAGGAAAACATCATTTGATACTTGATTTACACGGAATTTATAAGCCAACTGGTCTTAATAGGACGTTTCCACATATACTAAATTTTGAAGGTGTATTTGGATTGGAAGAATTGAAATGGCAAAATCCTAATATGCCTTTTTACGATGTAACTTTTCCGTTCATACGTCAAGTTGTTGGACCTGTTGATTACACACAGGGAGCATATATTAATGCATCAAAAGAGGGATTCAGAATTGATTATCATAAGCCGATGAGCCAAGGTACAAGAGCCCATCAGGTAGCATCATATATTGTTTACGATTCTCCTCTTGTGATGCTTTGTGACTCCCCTTCAAGATATTTATCTGATATCCCTTGTACCGAATATATAGCTTCAATACCAACTGTTTTTGATCATACTATAATTCTATATGGAAAAATTGGAGAATATATTGTTACTGCTCGCGAAAAAGAGGGTGTTTGGTATATCGGTGGAATAACAAATTGGGATGATAGGAAAATTACTATTTCATTGTCATTTTTGCAAGAGGGAAACAAATATTTGGTTTCAGAACTATCTGATTCTGACGACTCATCAAATTCACCAGAAAAATATACCATTAAACAATATGAAGTTGATAATACATCAGAGGTGGTATTAAATATGGCAATGGGAGGCGGTAGTGCTTTAATTATCAAGAAAAACAAATAACTTTAAAACTCTTTTATATGAAAACATTTACAAATATTGCAATTTTATTTTGTCTGTTAACTACAGCAATCTCTTGTAGTCGTACAGAAGGAGGAACTGTGTATCTCGAAAATTATCTGGAAGAAGGGCAAGCTCAAATTGATGCAATGCCAGCTATCCGTAAAGCATTAGAGTTTTGTCGTGAAACAAAGGCTGACTCTCTCGTTCTACCTGAGGGAGTATTAAAAATACTACCAGATTTTTCATATGAAAAATACCAATTTATAAGCAATAACACGGAAAGTCTTAAGCGTATAGCTTTTGATTTAGATGGAATGAATGATTTTAAAGTAGTTGGGAAAAATACTAAGTTACTGTTTACAGGTTTTATTTCACCTTTTAGTGCTGTTGGCTGCAAGAATGTAAGTTTTAAAGGTTTTTCTGTAGATTATACTCGTACCTTTCATTCAGAAGCAGAAATTTTAGCTGTAGGTGATGGCTATATGGATCTTCGTTTTCCGGAAGACTATAAGTATAATATTATTAACGGTTGCCTTTATTTTACAGACGATAAACGTAATAATTACCTTTTTTCTAGTTTACTAGAGTTTGATGCTAAAAGAAGGGAGCCCGCTTATTTAGCTTCGGATTATTGGCTATCAAAACAGACTATAGAAGCAAAACCTATAAAAGACCATGTTGTTCGAATTTTCCATAAGGATATAAAAGGAACTCCTGGGAATATCATGGTACTTGGCGCAACAGCACGCTATAATCCTGCATTCTTTATAAGCAATAGTGAAAATATCGGTATAAGAGATGTCACTCTATATCATTGTGGAGGTATGGGAGTAATTGCTCAAAGCAGTGAAGATATTGAACTTTTACGTTTGAAGGTTATCCCTGCTGAAGGTAGGATGATTTCCATCACAGCCGATGCAACCCATTTTGTAAACTGTAAGGGTTATATTAAAATGATTGATTGTATATTCCATAATCAAAAGGATGATGCTACCAATATTCATGGTTGGTATATGGCTGTAGATAAAATTGTATCTCCAACAGAATTGTATCTTAGATGGAGAAACTCAGGGCAATATGGTATAGACTTTCTTAACCCTGGTGATAGAATTGAATTTGTAGATAATACAACTCTTGAGATATTAGGGTATGGGACAGTTAAATCATCAAAGCTCCTTAATAAGCAATTTGCGAATATTACCCTTCATGATTCAATTCCTGAAAGATTAAAAGAAAAGATGGTTATTGCGGAAGATAACAGTTATCCAGACGTATTAATAAGTGGATGTAATATGCGTGGGAATAGAGCAAGAGGGTTACTCCTTGGTTCTAGAGGGAAAATTGTGATAGAGAACAACTATTTTTCTATACCAGGTGCAGCTATTTTGTTTGAAGGTGATGGTAATTATTGGTATGAACAATCAGGTGTAAGAGATGTAGTTATAAGAAATAATGTTTTCGAAAATGGGAACTTTGGATATCCTACGTGGGGGCGTGCTTGTATCGCAGTGGGTAGTGGGATTCCTAATAAAGAAGCTGGCGTTTATTATCATCAAAATATTCTAATAGAGAATAATACATTTAAGGTCTTTGATCCAAGAATCTTGAATTTATACAGTGTAGATGGATTGACCTTTAAGAATAATACTATTGAAAAAACTGATTATTACCCATATACTTTAGATGAGCAAAATCCTTTTGTTCAAAATTACTGTAAGAATATAAATATCAAATAATATGAGACGGATATCTTTTTTTATATTTATAAGCATTATAACTTTAATACTTAAAGCAGAAGTTAAACTTCCTGGGATTATAGGAAACAATATGGTGCTCCAACGAAACTCAGAAGTGAATCTTTGGGGATATGCAACTCCAAACAAAAACGTTGCAATAAAAACGTCTTGGAACCAGATGGAGTATAAGGTTAAGTCAGATTGTGATGGCAATTGGAAAGTTAAAGTTGCAACAAATGAAGCTAGTGGTCCGCAATCTATAACCTTTAACGATGGCGAGGAGTTGGTAATTGAAAATATACTTTTGGGAGAGGTGTGGATATGTGGAGGACAATCTAACATGGAAATGCCTGTATGTGGATTTATCAATCAGCCTGTAGAGAATTGTTTGGATTATGTAATGAATGCAAATGAATATCCTGACATAAGAATGTTTACTGTTCCGCGCAATTCTACGGATACACAGACATATGATTGTAAATCTGAGTGGCTTTGTTCTTCATCTGCATCTGTTGCTTCATTTAGTGCCACAGCTTATTTTTTCGGCCTTAACTTACATAGAATGCTTGGTGTTCCTGTAGGACTTGTAACGTCTAATTGGGGTGGATCAACAATTGAGACTTGGATGAATAAAGAATCTATTGATGGTATTAAAGGAATTGATAAAAAGGTACAAGCTAAATGGACAAGTGAAAATAGTGCCCCTCAAAAACTATTTAATGGAATGATTCTTCCGATAAGTAATTTTACAGCTAAAGGGTTTATATGGTATCAGGGGTGCTCCAATCGTTTAAATTGGTACGATTATAAGGATTTGCAAGTAGCTCTCATAAAATTATGGAGAAAAATTTGGGGGAATGACAGTATGCCTTTTTATATGACTCAACTTGCTCCGTATAGATATGAGGGAGATAATTTACGCTCTCTTCCACTTGTCATCGAAGCTCAATATCAGGCTGCATCGCAACTTGAAAACGTAGGTGTTGCTGCAACTACTGATCTAGGTCATCCGACGTGTATCCATCCTGCAAAGAAATTTGAAGTAGGTCAGCGATTGGCTATGTTGGCCCTCCGTAATGATTATGGTATTGAAGGACTACCTTTTTCTGCTCCAACATTTAAATCTATGGAGAAAAAGGATAATACACTTATTCTGTCATTTAATAACGTATCTGAACCAAATAAATTTAATGATCCTAATTCATTTGTAGGTTTTGATGAAGATAGTACATTACGGATGGGAGGATTCGAGGTTGCCGGGAAAGATCGTGTATTTTATGATGCCAAAGCTCGGATGAAGTGGTGGCAAAACAAGATTATTATTAGTTCTGATTCTGTTTCTGACCCAGTTGCAGTACGTTATGCTTTTAAGAATCACTGTCCTGAAGCAAATATAAAGACCAACTATGGTTTACCTTTAGCTCCATTCCGTACAGACAACTGGGTAATACCTGAAATAGAGATAGGTGAAATTAAATAGAAGATGCGAAAGATGCAGATAAAAGAATCTATTTTTCAATGTTGAATATGTATATTTATTAATATTTAAAACATTAAATAATTTAATATTATGAGGTTAAAAGTGTTATTTTTTTTCTTAATTCTTGCAGGTTCATTACGTGCAGATAATTTTCTTCTTTCTACAGAAAACACCTCAATGTTACTGACTGCTACAGTGGGAGATAAGCCAATGTATCAATATTATGGTGCGCGTATATCTGAAAATGAAATCCAGGATATATTTGATTCTGGGGTAGCTATGAATAAAGAGACTTATCCAGCCTTTGGCACAAATAAGACTGACAATGAAAAAGCAGTAGCTGTAATGCACAATGATGGGAATATGACACTTGATCTTTTTGTATCAAATGTACGGCGTTTTTCTGATAAAGATGGGAATATAGTGGAAATTACAATGAAAGATAGCATTTATCCCTTTATTATTAAACAGTTCTTTAAAGCTTATGAAGGAACAGATGTAATTACAACTTGGGTTGATATAGAGAATACTGGGAAAAAGTCTGTCACTTTATATCGTTTTGCATCAGCATTTCTTCCATTGCAACGCGGTGATAACTGGATGACACATTTTCATGGTTCTTGGGCTGCAGAGCATACTATGGAGGAAGAAAAATTAACAAATGGACAGAAGGTAATATCTAACAAAGACGGAATGTGTAATACTGAGCAAGATAATCCCTCTTTCCTTTTGTCAATGAATGGTAGGGCAACTGAAGAAAGTGGAGATGTGTTTGGTGGAACGTTAGCATGGACTGGTAACTATTTAATAAAGGTTATAGCGTCGAATACAACTCTTTCTGTAAGTGCTGGTATAAATGAAGAAACCTCATTTTACAAGCTTGAACGCGAGGAGATCTTTTCCACTCCTGAATTCTGTATGACATATAGTAAGTGTGGTAAAGGTGGTGTCAGCAGAGCTTTTCATAAGTGGGCACGTCAGTATAAACTATGGGGAGGAGATAAAAATCGTGATGTTCTACTTAATAGTTGGGAAGGGGTTTATTTCAGGGTAAACCAAAGTGGGATGGATAATATGATGAAAGAATTCTCTGCAATAGGTGGTGAACTTTTTGTAATGGATGATGGCTGGTTTGGAAATAAATACCCTCGTAATAACGATAAATCATCTCTTGGTGATTGGCAAGTTTGCAAGGAAAAACTTCCATTAGGGATAAATGGTCTTCTAGATTCTGCAAAAAAATATAATATAAAATTTGGCATTTGGATTGAACCTGAAAGTTCAAATACGAAGAGTGAGCTCTTTGAAAATAAACCTAAATGGATTCTCCGAGTAGAGAATCGTCCTGTATCAACAGGTCGTGGAGGAACACAGGTTATTCTTGACCTTTCCAATCCTGAAGTACAGGATTTTGTTTTTGGTGTTGTAGACTCATTAATGACACGTAATCCTGAAATTAAATATATGAAATGGGATGCAAACTGTTCCATTCAAGACTATGGTTCATTTTATCTACCTAGAGATAAGCAGTCACATATTTATATAGAATATCATCGTGGCTTACGTAAAGTTGTTGAAAGAATTCGTGCAAAATATCCAGATTTAGTTCTTCAGGCATGCGCAGGTGGTGGTGGTCGTGTTAACTATGGTTGGCTTCCTTATTTTAATGAATTTTGGACAAGTGATGACACTGATGCTTTGCAGCGTATATATCTTCAGTGGGGTGTTTCAACATTCTATCCAGCTGTGGCAATGGCTTCACATGTTAGTGCAACTAAAAATCATCAAACAGGACGACAAATACCTTTGAAATTCCGTTTTGATGTGGCAATGTCAGGACGCTTGGGTATGGAAATACAACCAAAAGATATGACTCAAGTTGAAAAGGCATTTGCTAAACGTGCTATTATGGCATATAAGAGTGTTCGTAGAATAGTTCAGTTTGGAGATTTATATCGCCTAGTATCCCCTTATGATAATAAAGGGTTAGCTTCTCTTATGTATGTGAACTCTGAAGAGAGTGAAGCTGTTTTCTATGCATATAAGACAGAACATTTTATTAATTCAATAATACCTGTAGTGAAGTTATCTGGTCTTTGTGCTGAAAAAAATTATAGAGTTAAAGATTTAACTCCGGAAAACGAAGAAAAACCTTGCGCATTAGATGGTAAAGTATTCAGTGGTAGAGTTCTTATGGAAAATGGTTTAGCAATGAAAAGCCTATTAAGAAAAGAGTATTCTAGTGTTGCTTTACATCTTGAGGAAGTTTGATCTTTTTGGCATTTGACCATTGTCTTAGTGTACAATATTATACTATTTGGTTTTGAAAAGAATAAGGATACCGGATAATTTAGGGATATTCGGGCGTGTAAATTAAACTGTGTCAGCGCTCTCGCTTTCCTTTTAAAATATTCAGTTTTTTCGCTTTCCTATCTCAATGGGTAATGAGAAACCTGAGTTTTGTTGGTAAAAACGGTTAGGGGTCAATCCCCTAATCGTTTTTGGTTTCAATGGTACAAAGTATCACCATCGTTTTGTTGGTCTGACAAAACTAATAAATAAAGTTGATATAATGTATTTTGTCTAAAACAATTTGAACCTGTCCGGGTATAATATAGCCAGTTGCTGTGCTGTCTTCCCCCAGTTAGGCAGTGGCATGGTCCACTTCTTACGTATGTTCCGGTAAGCCAGATAGACTAACTTTTCCAAAGCTGTATCGCTGGTAAATACACCTTTATTTTTGGTTACTTTCCTGATTTGACGATGATACCCCTCTACAGTATTAGTGGTGTAAATCATCTTTCTAATGTCGTCTGAATACTGGAAGTAAGCAGATAGCTTGTCCCAGTTATCTCGCCAGGATTTAATAACAATAGGATAGTCTTCTCCCCATTTAAGTTCCAGATTATCCAATTCCACTTCGGCTTGTTCCTTGCTTACAGCCTAATAAACAAGTTTAAGGTCTTTCATGAATTTCTTTTGATTCTTACTGGCCACATACTTAATGGAGTTGCGAATCTAGTGAACAATACAAGTCTGGACAGTTGTTTCAGGAAAAAACACTTCTAATGGCATCCGAAAAACCTGTCAGGTTATCCGTACAAGCAATAATAATGTCTTTTACGCCACGGGATTGTATGTCGCTCAAACAAGAGAGCCAAAAGTTGGCGCCTTCGCTTTTAGAGATATACATCCCTAATAAATCTTTATGTCCATCAGGGTTAATACCGATGATATTGTAAATAGCCCGCGTTACAGGGCGATTCTTTTCATCCATTACTTTGTAATGAATAGCATCCATCCAGACAATAGCATATACATTTTCCAAAGGCCGGCTGCGCCAGGCCTGAATTTCTGGAAGAACGCGATCGGTGATGGAGCTGATGGTCTCGGCGGATACGCGATTACCAAGGTTCTCCTCCATCCAGTCGCTAATCTCACGGGTACTATTACCCAAAGCATATAAACCGATTATGCGGTCAGCAACACCGTCAGCTAAAATCCGTTCGCGCTTCTTAATAAACTCCGGCTCAAAAGTAGAGTCACGATCACGGGGAGTATGAACGGTAACTTCCCCAAGAGGTGTTTGAACCTGTTTAGGGGTATAACCATTACGACGATTACCAAGAGAACGTTCATGATCGTCCATGTGCACATCCATTTCGCCTTCAAGGGCAGCATTGAGGATGCGTTCCAATAACGGAGCAAAAGCACCGTCTTTGCCTAACAAGGATTTATCATACTTAAGCTGTTCCAAAGCCTTGTTCTTGATCTCTTCAAAATTGAAATCTTTGCTCATAAAAAAACTGTGTTAGTAAAGATTATAATTTTATTCGTTACTGACACAGTTTAAATTACAGTCTCGGATATTCAGTAAATGTTCCTACAAAATACAATGGCATATGAAGATGATAGAGGATGCTCACTTCATATGCCATTTTTATTGTTATTTTTCTGTATTTTCCCTATACTCTTATCTGTTAAGACATGGCGTTGCGGAAGAAGTCTGCTGACCTCTTCTGCTTCTTTCAGTAAACTCATATCATGCTGCTTTCACCGTCCTGTTTTTGATCTTGGCAATCATCTGTATGGCATGCCGTATGTATTCCGAAGAAAATCCACAGAGTTTCCGTCTTCCTGTTCCTGGCCTTTATCCTTGAAAGCGAGTAATGCTGCTTTTGAGTACCGAAGCTTTATTATCCGTTTTTATGTCCTTTTTTTACATCCGGCATTTATCCAACCTGCACCCTCAGCACAATGGACTGAGGAGCTATATCCAGCCATGCATTCTTTATCTTGCTTGCCCCGAGAATTTTAGCACTCTTCCGGTATGCGTCCAGAAAATCGGTCTGCTTTATTCGATAAGGATATACACAACCTGGAATTATAGGAAAAGGCCGGGGCATCTTAAAACCCTCGTATTCATGGGCGGTCATCATGAAGGCGTCGGCATCCATGATATCCTTCACCGGGTCAGCATCATAGGCACTGTAGTCAAATCCCCGGTGGAAGAACATGGCGGTCATATTTCCGATTGTGCATAGCTCGAACCTTGCCTTGTCCTTGCCTATTGCACTGTCCAGATACGCCTGCACCGATGCCTCGACCTCATCCTTGTCCATCACTTGCAGGTCATACACCTTGCCTGCTATAAATATTTTCTTATCCATTATTAGACTGTTATTGGCTATATTCTTGTCCATACATTAATTTTTTATTTCGTTAATTATTACCCTTTATCCGGCAGGGGCACATCGCATCCGCTATTACCCGACATCAGGAGACAGTATCACTGCCGGATTCCTACAGAGTCTACTCCAGGAAGGAGTAGCGGTAGGTTTCATCCTCTGAAGGCCTGACACTGCCGGTTCCGGATACCACACCCGGATAGTCCCCGGCGAAAGTATAGCATTTCCGGGCTGACGATGTCGTGCTTCCGGGAGATATCGTGAAAGCGTAGTTCTCCTCACCCGCCCCAAGGGAGGAACCGTAGGTGAGCCTGCATTCCACGATGACAGTGGAGGTGACTTTATAACTGGCAGATGCATATACGCTGTAAATGTCATAGGCACCATCCCTGCTTTGCCAGCTGTAACTCAGATGTATGAAGTTGACGGACTTGATATCTGCACCCATCTGATCCAAAGGGACGTTTATGCTGGCAGAGTCTGACTTATAACTATCGGTGGAACCACTATAATCAGATGTTTGTGTCTGTGTCAATTCCAAATTACCCTCTCGAGTTGATGTACTACTATTTGCACCTGCTGTTACAGAGGTTCCTGAAACAGAAAATCCTGTTCCACTACTTATTCTTCCGGAATAACTTGACCAAGTAGACCAGGAACCTGCACTTTCATCAGTCAAACTTCCATTGGTATAAGTCAATGTAACCGGTCGTCTCCAGGAAGTAACTGTTACATACTGCGTTCCACCATCTGCGCTAAAACTTAATGAGGCAGGGCTTACGGAAAATTCATACTGATATTCAGTTTTTGTAGTTATATCATCCTTTTTGTCTTGAGTCACTGTAGCACCGACAGATTTTGAACTATCGCTACTATGAGTTACAGTGAAGGAACCCTTCCTTCCGCTACTTGTACTGGAATTGGCTGTAGTACTTACAGACACTGTATTACCGGACTTTGACGCGGTAATTCCTGATGGTAGACTTGTACTTAAACTATAGCTTCCTAAAGGACTATCATACCAATCACCCCAAACGACAGGACTCCCAGATCCTTCTCTTGTCCGGGGAGTTACTGTAAACGACGTGGAACCTCCTGAAACTCCGAAATTATAAGAAGCTGGAGATATTGAAATTCTATAGTCATAATCCACATTGGCACCTTGTGTAAGTGTTACAGAATCACTGGTATATGCATTACTTGCACTCAAGGTACCACTTCTGGAGGATGTTCCTGTATTATTGGAATCAGGTCCTACTGTTGAACCGGAGATTGAGAATGGACCGGTCACACTCGAAGTGGCAGATATATTGGTATAGCTGTAACCGCTCCAGTCACTCCAGTCTCCCCAATTCCAGGTATTGCCTCCATCTGTAGAGGTACCTGTACGATATCTGCTACTGGTACCTCTTCTGGAATCCACTGAAAAACTTCTCTTGGATGTATCATTCCAAGACCAACTAGTATTTGATATACTGATACTGCATATATTGTCATACCGATAGTCATACTCTGTATCTGTAAGTATACCCGCTTCCTGATTAACGGTTACAGTATCTTCAGCGCCCCCATAAGAAGCTGTAATAACCGTGCTGCTTGCTGATCCGTTATTAGCTGACACAGTCAGAGTTACGGTTGTTCCAGAACTTGAAGATAAAGAGAATCCGGAAGTATTAGATAAACTCAGTGAAGGGGTTCCGGAATCACTGGCTGAAGATGTTGAACCCGAACTCCAAGTATGTGTACCGGTTCTTGTCGCACTTGCCCTTACTGTTGTAGTACCACCCTCCCTGGGGAAATTTGTTCTATCAGCACTGACAGAGACATTCCAAGGGTTCCAGGATGTACTTTCAATCTTATTTTCCGCTTGATAAACATTAGCGCTAGATGCTGAACTGGATTTACCATTCATTGTTACGGTTAATGAAACAACAGCCACAGTAGTTTGTCCGGATCGGGTTGTACCTTTAGATCCAATATCAGCCAAACCACTCGAAGAATTTACGGTTGCTGTTCCTGAAGTTCTATTAAATGTTGGAGTTCCGCCGGATGTGAGTGTTGTTGTTTTTCCGGATACCCAATATACAGTCTGTTCATAGGAGTAACCAGGTGATGAACTACCTCCGGCGGCCGGGATAACTGTAGGATAGCTGAAAGTTTTAATTACTGGATTGCCATAACCGTCTCCATCCGGTTTGATAGAGTCTGCATTTTGTTTGTGAGTTGCAGTAGCTGTTTTCTCAGGATCAGAACCGAAAGATTCGGATTGGGTCCATGTAATAATACCATTTTTCTCCGCTCCACCGGGATTGGAGGAATAACTGACAGTATCACTCGCGGCGGTCCATGTTCCGGAGCCTGAATTTTCTGAGGTATAAGCTACGTTTGTTTGTGAGCCCTCCACATAGATACGGTTTCCCGCATTACTGTAACTGTACTGTCTCTTATACGAGGTCACTGTGAATTTCCGTGAACCTCCCGCCGCGGATATGGTAGCTGTCGCAGGAGTCACGGAGAAGGTATATTCCCAGTCAAGACGCTCTATATGGTCTTCGGGAACAAGCTGGTCGGCCGCATAGGTGTAACCCTTCTTTATATGCAACCCGGCCGATTCAATTTGACTTCTTGTAGGGCACATCATCGTATCTCCCGTGAAAGAGCCGGGTTTGAGTGTGTTGCAGAAGTCCTTTGTCGCTATTCTGAAATATTGTGCCATCTTGTTGTCTGTTCTTGTTTTGATCCATACATTATAGTGTAATTATGCCGCCATTTTTCCTCCCCACTGGAGAGCCATCGCATCCGCTATCCCGGGAAAGGTCTTGCTCCTCAGTTTTCTCCTCTCCTCCGCTGATACACCTGAGAAAAATATATCAGTGAACCATTTAGGGGATTTGTTTCCGCTCTTTGCAGTATAGATCTCACCTTTCCCAACTATATTTGTAGGTATCAGGAGAGATAAATTTTTCAACCATAGACAAGTTTTCTTACTAGCTTCATGCCCAAACTGCCAAGGCTCTATAATCTGGTCAGGTTTCCTCCATCGGCTACTCATTATACCTACCGGATTTTCAATAGCCAGCTTGTTCACTCCTATCTTTGAAACATCCATGAAGAACTGGACTGCCTCTTCACGGTCTTTGGCTCTGTCAGGGAACTTGGGGTGTGGTCTTCTCTGTTCTATCGGAAGGTTTTTATCGTCAGGGTGATAATACCATCTTGCACCTGAGACAGCCAAGAATGTACAAGGTGGATGGGCTATGACCAAATCCCAACAACTGTCAAGGAAGTATTTAGTGCCATTCTCTAAAGTTCCTCCACGATTGGCGATTACATCAAACATGTTTCCCTTGAAGTGATACTCCGGATGACCACCGCTACATTCCTGAAGGTCGCAACTGAAAGCATTATGGCCCAGTTTTCTGAAAGCCAGACAAACGGCCTGACTCTCTTCACATGCTACCAATACATTCATAAGGACTAGAAGACTATCTGCATTAGGATTCTGTCAGAATAACATCTCAGACCTATATGC
>ERZ825324.658-NODE-658-length-47378-cov-4.650064_pt1 | contig 47378 bp, 43 predicted proteins | sample MGYA00519859_ERZ825324 | MGnify/ENA primary metagenome ERZ825324 (study PRJEB31778, sample SAMEA3449198) | human gut metagenome | biome: human gut; feature: human-associated habitat; material: faeces | place: United Kingdom | collected 2010/2012 ...
GGAATCAACAAATGGCAAGAGTTAAAGGCGGTTTAGGCGCTAAGAAAAGACATAACAGAACATTAAAGTTAGCAAAGGGTTACAGAGGCGCTAGATCTAAGCAGTATAGAGTAGCAAAGCAGTCAGTTATGAGAGCACTTACAAGCTCATACGCTGGACGTAAAGAGAGAAAGAGACAGTTCCGTCAGTTATGGATTGCCCGTATCAACGCAGCAGCTCGTATCAACGGACTTTCATACAGCCAGTTCATGCACGGCTTAAAGTTAGCAAACGTTGACCTTAACCGTAAGGTATTAGCTGATATGGCTGTTACAGATGCAGCAGGATTTGCTAAATTAGTAGAGGTTGCTAAATCTAAGCTTGCTTAGTTTAGCATAAAGAGATATATGAAAAAAGCTGCCAGGCTTCACATGAAGCCCGGCAGCTTTTTTTATTCTTGAGCTTTTTTGTATTTACTGCGATACTCCTTAGGCGAAAGGCCTTTTATTTTATGAAAGGTCTTTGAAAAATAAAGGCTGTTATCAAACCCTATAGAGCCTGCAATTGCTGTGATGGACAATGAGGAGTGTTTAAGCAGATAGCATGCCTGTTTGATTCTGAAATCGGTCAGATATTCCTTTGGCGATACACTAAGAATGCTCTGGAAGGAACGGAACAGATGACTTCGGCTTAAGCCTATATATGATGCAATATCCTCAACGGTGATAGGGTATGAATAGTTGGCGGAGATGTATTCGATGCCCTTTTGTACATAGGAGTTTGCACTGTTTTGCGGTGGCTTTGATGTGGCGGCGCTGACAAAAAGAGCGAGGGTGGTGTAGAGTCGCCCGGTCATTTCGAGTGCATTTTCAAATTCTGTGCCTCTGGCGTCGTATATATGCATGAGCTGTCGTTTGATTTCGTTTCCGTTTGATACACTGTGTATGTATGGATGCGCTTTTGTGAAATCAGTGGCTCTTAAAATGGTTGCAGCATCGCTGCCGGTAAAGCCTACCCAGGTATATTCCCAAGGATCTTCTGCATCAGCCTGATAAATCACTTCAGTATTTGGATATACGAGAAACGCATCGCCGGGAGTTAATGTGTGAACACTGCCATTTACAGTGTAGCGGCCTTTACCGCTTATGATATAGTGAATCAGATAATGGTCTCTGATACCGGGACCCCACTGATACAGGCTATCACAGCTCTGGAAGCCTACGTTATATACGGACAGAGATACAAGCTCTTTTTCTTTTACGATATAGGAATTTTTATATTTATTGTTCATATTGCCTACCTTTACAACATTTTTACATATTTCTTCTACATTTTATTCTATACAAAAATGAGCAAATGCGCTACAATAAATTTAACAAAAATGAAAAGGAGATATTTATTATGGCAATTTTAGTTACTGGTGGAGCCGGATATATCGGAAGCCACACATGTGTGGAGCTTCTTGATGCAGGCTACGATGTTGTAGTACTTGACAATCTTTCAAATTCATCTGAGAAGTCACTTGACAGAGTTAAGGCTCTTACAGGCAAAGAAGTAAAGTTCTATAAGGGAGATATCCTTGACAGAGACATCTTAAATAAGATTTTTAAGGAAGAAAAGATAGATAGCTGTATTCACTTTGCAGGACTCAAAGCAGTAGGAGAGTCTGTGGCAAAGCCTTGGGAGTACTATAACAATAATATTGCAGGAACACTTACACTTGTTGATGTGATGAGACAGAATGGCTGCAAGAGCATCATTTTCTCTTCATCAGCTACAGTATACGGAGATCCTGCACAGATTCCTATCACAGAGGAGTGTCCAAAGGGACAGTGTACAAACCCATATGGCTGGACAAAGTCTATGCTTGAGCAGATACTTATGGACATCTATAAGGCAGATAATGAGTGGAACGTTATTCTTCTTCGTTACTTCAATCCAATCGGAGCTCATAAGAGTGGTACAATGGGTGAGAATCCAAACGGTATTCCAAACAACCTTATGCCTTACATCACACAGGTGGCAGTAGGCAAGCTCAAAGAGCTTGGAGTATTCGGAGATGACTATGATACTCCTGACGGAACAGGTGTGAGAGATTACATCCATGTAGTTGACCTTGCGGTTGGACATGTCAAGGCTTTAAAGAAAATTGAGGAGAATGCAGGTCTTTGCATCTACAATCTTGGAACAGGACATGGCTACAGCGTGCTTGATATCGTAAAGAATTTCGAGGCTGCAACAGGGGTTAAGATTCCTTATACAATAAAGCCTAGAAGACCTGGCGATATTGCTACATGCTACTGTGACCCATCAAAGGCCAAGAGAGAGCTCGGCTGGGAAGCACAGTATGGTATTAAGGAGATGTGTGCCGACTCATGGAGATGGCAGAAGAACAATCCTAACGGATATGATGATTAATTATGATTAATTTTTAATTAGGCTTATACTTAAATTATTTATGCCTTGGAGCATTCTGTGGTAAACGGAATGCATTCCAAGGCAATTTTACTTTAAGGCAGAAATATTTATCATAGCGTCCGGTGTCAACAACAATAAAAAAACATCGCATAAATGCGATGCTTTCGGGTTGGGCTGTATTTAATTAAATAAATATCAGTGAGCAGTCCGTACGGGAATCGAACCCGTGTTTCCGCCGTGAGAGGGCGGCGTCTTAACCGCTTGACCAACGAACCGTGTATTATACTATCATGGAGTTTCAAAAAAAGCAAGTACTTTTTTAAAAAAACTTGATTTTTTTTTCTGATAGTGCTATTATACCTATGATAACAACGTTGACTAGATTGAGAGAGGGCAAAAGTCCTCTCTCAATTCACGTTTATAAACATCAGGCAGCTATTCAGAACCACTTGGAACAATTCTGAATAGTTACAAATATAAAAAAGAGAGGTGATAAAATGTCAAAGGCAAGTGTATATGAGGCAAAGACGGAGAATTTTATACAACCAATTCTTGACAGCATGAATTTTGAGCTTGTTGATGTCGAGTATGTTAAGGAAGGCGGCATGAACTACCTGAGAGCATATATCGATAAGGAGGGTGGCATAACTGTTGATGACTGTGAAGTGGTTGCAAGGCAGATGAATGAGATTCTCGACAGAGAGGACTATATTCCTGATTCGTACACCTTCGAGGTCAGCTCGCCGGGGCTTGGAAGACCTCTCAAGAAGGAAAAGGACTATGTGCGCAATATGAATAAGGAGATAGAGATTCGCACATACAGGGCTATCAACAAATCAAAGGAATTTTATGGTCTGCTTAAAGCCTATGATAAAGATACAGTGACAATAACCGATGAAGACGGCAATGAGACTACATTCAATAAGAGTGACATTGCGCTTATACGTCAGGCATTGGATTTTTAATTAAAGCGCACGATAACACAAATAGGAGGAAAAAATAATGAGCAATGAGTTATTAGAAGCGTTAAATATATTAGAGCAGGAGAAAAACATCAGTAAAGAAACTTTACTTGAGGCAATTGAGAACTCTCTTGTGACTGCCTGCAAGAACCATTTTGGTAAATCAGACAATGTAAAGGTAGAAATAGATCCTGAGACATGTGCTTTCTCATGCTACCAGGAGAAGACGGTTGTAGATACGGTTGAGGATCCGGTTGAGGAGATTTCCTTAGCAGATGCGCACAAGGTAAACGGTAACTATCAGCTTGGAGATATCGTGAGAGTTGAGGTTAAGTCAAAGGAATTCGGACGTATCGCTACACAGAACGCAAAGAATGTTATCCTTCAGAAAATCCGCGAGGAGGAGAGAAAGGTAATATTTGACGAGTACAACAGCAAGGAAAAGGATGTTGTGACAGGTGTTGTTCAAAGATACATCGGAAAGAATGTCAGCATCAATTTAGGTAAGGCAGATGCACTTCTGACTGAGAGTGAGCAGATAAAGGGTGAGGTATTCAAGCCTACAGAGCGTATCAAGGTATATATCCTTGAGGTTAAGTCCACATCAAAGGGACCAAAGATTCTTGTTTCAAGAACACATCCTGAGCTTGTGAAGAGACTTTTCGAGTCAGAGGTTACAGAGGTTAAAGAGGGCATAGTTGAGATAAAGGCTATTTCACGTGAGGCCGGAAGCAGAACAAAGATTGCAGTATGGTCAAATGATCCAAACGTAGACCCTGTAGGAGCATGTGTAGGTATGAATGGTGCCAGAGTAAATGCTATCGTAAATGAGCTTCGTGGTGAGAAAATCGATATCATCACATGGGATGAGAATCCGGCAATACTTATCCAAAATGCACTTAGCCCTGCAAAGGTTATCTCTGTTATCGCAGATGCAGATGAGAAATCAGCAAAGGTTGTTGTTCCGGATTATCAGCTTTCACTTGCAATCGGTAAGGAAGGACAGAATGCAAGACTTGCAGCAAGACTTACAGGCTTCAAGATTGATATCAAGAGCGAGACACAGGCCAGAGAGTCAGGGGACTTCATGGATTATGAGAATGACTATGAAGAGGATGATTATGATGACGATTATGATTATTCGGATGATGAGCTTTCTGAGAACGAGAGATTAGCTGATACAGAACAGGCAGATGTACAGGCAGAGGCTTTAGATACAGAGGCTGACGAGAACGAAGCAGCAGGTACAGAAAATGATGCGGCAGATAGTGGTGATGAGCAGTAATGGCAAATAAAAAGATTCCAATGCGCAAATGCGTAGGCTGTCAGGAGATGAAGGAAAAGAAGTCACTTATTCGCGTGGTAAAGACTGCGGAGGGCGACATAATTCTCGATGACACCGGCAAGAAAAACGGCAGGGGAGCTTATATATGTAAGAGCCTTGAATGCTTTAAAAAGGCTAAAAAGACAAAGGCACTTGAGCGTTCCCTTGGTGTTAGTGTATCAGAACAGGTATATGAGGAGCTTGAAAAGGAGATGAACCAAATTGACAGATAGAGTACTTTCTATGCTGGGATTAGCAGCAAAGTCAGGCAATGTGGTTAGCGGAGAGTTTTCTACCGAGAAAGCTGTAAAGACAGGAAAGGCATTTTTAGTGATAGTTGCAGATGATTCATCAGACAACACAAAGAAGCATTTTTCGGATATGACTGCTTTCTATGAGGTTCCGATTTATTTTTATAGTGACAAGGTGGGGTTAGGGAATGCAATAGGCAAAGAGTTTCGCGCTTCCCTTGCAGTAACGGATGAAAACCTTGCAAATGCAGTGATAAAAAAGCTGCAGTCGAATAAAACTGAATAATGGAGGAAAATAGATATATGGCAAAAATGAGAGTTCATGAACTTGCAAAAGAATTAAATATAAAGTCGCAGGACGTCATAGACACATTAAACGGCACACAGTTTGCTGTCAAAAATGTGCAGAGCGGTCTTGAGGATGAGGCACAGCAAATTGTGCGAAAGAAGTATGCAAAAACAGAAGTAAAAAAAGATGCACCTAAGAAGGAAGAACCTAAAAAGGATGAGGCTAAGGCAGCCGACAGACCAAAGAAAAAGGCAAGCATCACAGCAGTTTTCAATGCCCAGTACAGTAAGCAGGGTAGGAAAACAAATGGTGGAAACGGCAACGGAAATAATGGAAATAACAGTTCGCAGCGCAGGAATGGCAATGGCAGACGCGATAATCAGTCATCACGTCCTGAGCAGCACAGCATTATTAAGCCAAGACCTGTCGGAGAGAGAGCTATGCGCCCTATAAGTGAGCGTACAGCGGATCCGTATGCAGATATGAAGGTAACCAATTCGCGTCCGGCACGTCAGGCTGACGCTGATAGAAGAAGCGACAGACGTCAGGACAATGGCGAGAGAATCAACAACAGAAACACTGACAGAAATGCCGACAGAAGCAGAAATACGGACAGAAACAGCGATAGAAGAACAAACAATCGCGACAACAATAACCGAGATAACAGCAGAGACAATAATAGAGACAATAACAGAGGCTTCAGAAATGACTCCAGACGTCCTGCAGAGGGTGGCAGAAGCTTTGACAGAAATAATGACAGAAGCAGAAGCAACGACAGAAGCAGGAGCAATGACAGAAATAACGATAGAACAGGCAGCAGAGGTGATGACAGAAATCGTTTCAGAAAAGAAACAGTTGCAGTTGCAGCTCCTGATGATGTAAGAGGAAAGGAGAGCCGCGACAGAGGCAACGATAGAAAGAATAAGCATAATCACAATCAGAGTCAGAAGCAGGATAAGCTCGGAAAGAAGCAGGAGAATTACATCAATCTCGAGAAGCACGGCGGTAAGAAAAAGCCACAGCAGCCGAAGGCACAGCCAAAAGAGGATGAGAACGAGATTAAGACAATTTCTCTTCCGGAGAAGATTACAATAAGGGACTTAGCTGATAAGATGAAGGTTCAGCCTTCAGCCATCGTAAAGAAGCTTTTCATGAAGGGCGAGATGGTAACAGTTAACTCTGAGGTTGATTTTGCAGCTGCTGAGGAGATTGCTTTAGAGTTCAATTTCATATGTGAGGAAGAGGAGAAAGTCGATGTGATTGCAGAGCTTCTCAAGGAGGATGAAGAGGATGAGAGCAAGATGGTTCCTCGTCCACCTGTAGTCTGTGTAATGGGTCACGTAGATCATGGTAAGACATCACTGCTTGATGCCATCAGACAGACACGTGTTACAGACCGTGAGGCAGGTGGTATCACACAGCACATTGGTGCATCTGTTGTATCAATCAATGGCCAGAACATCACATTCCTTGATACACCGGGACATGAGGCATTTACAGCAATGCGTATGCGTGGTGCAAACTCTACTGATATCGCAATCCTTGTTGTTGCTGCAGATGATGGTGTAATGCCGCAGACTGTTGAGGCAATAAACCATGCAAAGGCAGCAGGTGTTGAGATTATCGTTGCAGTCAACAAGATAGATAAGCCAAGTGCCAATATCGACAAGGTTAAGCAGGAGCTCTCAGAGTATGAGCTTATCCCGGAGGATTGGGGCGGAAGCACAATATTCTGTCCTGTATCTGCACATACTAAGGAGGGTATCGACAATCTCCTTGAGATGATTCTTCTCACAGCAGAGGTGCTCGAGCTCAAGGCTAATCCTGATAGAAACGCAAGAGGTCTCGTAATTGAAGCACAGCTTGATAAAGGCCGTGGTGCGGTTGCCACAGTGCTTGTACAAAAAGGAACACTCCATGTCGGAGATCCTATCGCATGTGGAAGCAGCTATGGTAAGGTAAGAGCCATGATTGATGACAAGGGCCGCAGAGTAAAGGAGGCTAAGCCTTCTACACCTGTAGAGATACTTGGACTAAACAGTGTGCCTTCAGCAGGAGAGACATTTGTGGCATGTGATTCAGAGAAGGAGGCAAAGGCATTCTCTGACACATATATTTCAGAGGAAAAGAATAAGCTCATTGAGGATACAAAGGCAAAGATGTCACTTGATGATCTGTTCTCACAGATTCAGTCTGGTAATATGAAAGAATTAGATATTATTGTAAAAGCCGATGTACAGGGTTCAGTTGAAGCTGTTAAGCAGAGTCTTGTCAAGCTTTCAAATGAGGAGGTTGTGGTCAAGGTCATCCATGGCGGCGTTGGTGCCATCAACGAGTCAGATGTTATCCTTGCATCAGCATCAAATGCAATCATCATTGGCTTTAACGTCAGACCGGATCCTGTTGCCAAGGCTACAGCAGACCGTGAGGGCGTAGATATCAGACTTTACAAGGTCATCTACAATGCAATCGAGGATGTATCTGCTGCCATGAAGGGTATGCTTGATCCTGTATTTGAGGAGAAGGTTATCGGACATGCGGAAATCAGACAGATTTTCAAGGCTTCAGGCGTTGGAAACATTGCAGGTTCATATGTGCTTGACGGATTTATGGAGAGAGGCTGCCGTGTCAGAATTAGCAGAGAGGGTGAGCAGATATTCGAGGGAGACCTTGCTTCACTCAAGAGATTCAAGGATGACGTCAAGGAGGTCAAGACAGGCTATGAGTGTGGTCTTGTATTTGACGGATTTAATGATATTCAGGAATTCGATATAGTTGAAGCTTACAAGATGGTAGAGGTTCCGAGATAATCATATATTGGTTATCTTGAATTAATGCAGCTATTCGGATAGTTACGGTTTAATATAAAAAGAAAGCGGGATTATATGAGAAAGAACAGCATAAAAAATATTCGTATCAACGAAGAGGTAATGCGTGAACTGTCAAATATCATACGCGGTGAGATAAAAGATCCGCGTATCAATCCCATGACAAGTGTTGTTGCTGTCGAGGTGGCACCTGATTTAAAGACAGCAAAGGCTTATATCAGTGTGCTTGGTGACAAGAAATCACAGGCTGATACGCTTGCAGGACTTAAGTCAGCGGAGGGATATATACGCAGAACTCTCGCAAAGAACATCAATTTAAGAAATACACCTGCCATTACATTTATCATAGACCAGTCTATAGAGTATGGTGTTGAGATGTCTAAAAAGATTGATGAAGTAACAAAAAATCTCAAAGAGGATTAACAAAGAGGATTGATTATGACAGAGATTGATTCTATTTTAAAGGATGCACAATCAGTTGCTGTTTCCGGTCATGTGAGACCGGATGGCGACTGTGTCGGCTCAACACTTGCGGTATACAACTACATAAAGGATTATTATCCTGATATAAAGGCAAGGCTTTATTTAGAGCCAAGCCCAAACATCTTTAAGTTTATGCAAAGAGCAGATGAGATTGACAGCAGCTATGCGGATGATACAGTATACGATCTGTTCATAGCATGTGACTGCAGTGACACAGGCAGACTGGGAAGTGCAGCTAAGTATTTTGAGTCTGCAAAAAGGACACTTTGCATAGATCATCATGTCACAAACGGGGCCTTTGCAGACGCAAATTACATCTTTCCGGATGCGAGCTCGACCTGTGAGCTGGTGTTCGAGCTTCTGCCGAAGGAGCGTATCACAATACAGATAGCAGAGTGTATTTACACAGGCATGGTGCATGATACAGGCGTGTTCCAGTATTCCTGCACTTCAAAAAAGACTATGGATATTGCAGGAACCCTGATGGAGATGGGCATTGATTATTCAAGGATAATCGATGATACATTTTATACAAAGACATTTGCTCAGAACAAGATTATGGGGCAGGCACTTTTGAATGCTGCTTTGTATCTGAATGGTGATGTTATATTGTCTGCAGTATCGCGCGCTGAGATGGAGAAGTACGATGTGCTTCCAAAGCATCTCGACGGCATTGTAAATCAGCTGCGTGTGACAAAGGATATAAAGGTTGCTGTATTTCTCTACGAAAATGAGGATGGTACCTACAAGGGCAGCCTGCGCGTAAACGGTGATTACGATGTGGCAAAGGTTGCGTCAGTATTTGGCGGCGGTGGACATGTAAAGGCCGCCGGATTTACAATTGAAGGACCGCTTGAGGTGGCAACAGACCGCATCCTTACGGCAATTAAGGACAATATTTAGGGAGAGATTCTTGGGTAGATGGTTAATGGAATAATCAATGTATACAAGGAAAAGGGCTATACAAGCTTTGACGTTGTGGCAAAGCTTCGAGGCATATTCCACCAGAAGAAGATTGGTCATACAGGTACACTTGATCCTGATGCGCAAGGAGTCCTTCCTGTCTGCCTTGGAAAGGCAACCAGAGTGTGTGACCTTTTGACAGATAAGGACAAGGTCTATAAAGCTGTGCTGCTTTTAGGACAGGAGACAGATACACAGGATATTTCAGGGCAGATCTTAAATCAGGCTAAGGTCAATGTGACTGAGCAGGCGGTGTATGATGCAGTATCACAGTTTATTGGCAGACAAAAGCAGGTGCCGCCAATGTATTCGGCTCTAAAGGTCAATGGGAAAAAGCTCTATGAGCTTGCCAGGGAGGGCAAGGTTATAGAGAGAAAAGCCAGGGATATCGAGGTGTTTGATATCAAGGTTGAAAGCATTGATTTGCCTGAGGTTACGATGACGGTGCACTGTTCAAAGGGCACATATATCAGGACGTTGTGCAATGACATCGGAGAGAGGCTGGGCTGCCATGGCTGCATGAAGTCACTGCTTAGAGTGAGGGTGGCAGGCTTTGACTTAGAGCATGCACTTACACTTTCACAGATTCAGTCAAAGGTGGATGAAGGCTGCTTTGATATGGTGATGCCTGTTGACGGAGTATTCGAAAATCTGCCGGCAGTGCATACTGCTTCAGATGCCGATAAGCTTGTCAGAAATGGAAATAAAATTCCGGCAGTGCTTACGGATTATTTAAAACACAGTGCTGACTCTGATATAAGATACAGAGTATACAATCATGAGGGCATATTTGTCGGTGTGTATTCGTATCTTGATGAGACCGGTGAGTTTAAGCCGGTTAAGATTTTTATGGAATAGAATAGTATACAGATATTATGGAATATATAAGCAAAACTCTGGATTTTCATGTCAAGGAGCCGTCCGTCATCTCGTTTGGAAAGTTTGACGGGCTTCACCGAGGACATGAATTTCTGATGGAAAAGCAAATTGAACAGAGCAATCTGCATGGCTACAAGCGCATCATATTTACGTTTGATATTCCTCCCAAATCGGAGGTACTTGGCGTTGAGTCAAAGGTTATAATCACAAACGATGAAAAAGAGTATGTGTTTGAAAAATCAGGTATTGACTATCTGATAGAGTGTCCGTTTGTGCCACAGGTGATGACGATGGAGGCGGATGCGTTTGTCAGATGGATAGTTAAAAGTCTTAATGTCAAGTGTATCATTGTCGGAGATGATTTCCGTTTCGGGCACAACAGGGCAGGAGACCATCGGATGCTTTCTGCGATGGCAGGAGAGCTTGGATACGAGCTTATTGTGGTGGACAAGATAAAGGATGGAGACAGGGATATAAGCAGTACCTACATCCGCGAGGAGATTGCGGCAGGACATATTAAAAAGGCGAATGAACTGCTGGGATATCCCTTTTTTATAAAAGGAAGAGTAGTGCATGGCAGAGCACTAGGCAGGACTATTGGCATTCCGACAGTCAACCTTTCAGTGCCGCACGATAAGCTGCTTCCGCCAAAGGGAGTGTATATGTCAAGAGTTCTTGTCAGGGACAACTGGTACCTTGGTGTGACCAATATAGGCTGTAAGCCTACTATAGAGGGCAAAAATCCAATCGGTGCAGAGACATATATCATAGATTTTGGGCAGGATGTTTATGGGCAGGATATTATGGTAGAGCTTCATAAGTTTGTAAGACCTGAGATGAAGTTTGATTCAATAGAAGCGTTAAAGAGCCAGATGAGTGCAGATATCAATTTTACAATCAATTATGCAGGCAGTCACACATTCTAGTGTGGCTGTTTTTTTGCGAAATTACCCAAAATAACGAAAAAATGACAAATATTACAGAAATATTACAGAAAAATATTGACATTTTAACAATTTGTGATATACTCGTAAACATGGGATTATGGATAGCATGAACTGGAGGCTATATGAAAAATAAATTAAAATTAGGACAGGCAGCAGGCGTTGTAGCGTTTGCTATTATTATAGGAGCGGTATCTATGAGCTCAAGCAGCACAGTAGATGCCAGAGCATCATTAAAGGAAAACAGAACAGTCAATGCGGGGGTGGCCCTTGGTCTGACAGAGGCGGCTGATGCTACGGAGCTTCTTACAGCAGGAGCGACATCTGCTCTCACATACTACGGAGCTGAGCTTACTGTTGCGCAAAATGACAACAATGTTGTAACAGCATCTGCACAGGGCGCACCGCAGACAGACGATGCTTCACAGGAGTCTGAGCAGGCAAATGAAGCAGCTCAGACACCGACAGCCGCACAGACCTGTGGTTACACAAATCTTGGTATGTCAGTTATCAGCAGCGGAAACTTAAATATCAGACAGGAGGCTTCGACAGATAGTGAAGTGGTAGGTATCCTTACCAATCACAATGCCTGTGAGCTTCTTGAGGATGCCGGAGACTGGTATAAGGTTACATCAGGCAAGGTGACAGGATATGTAAGCAAGCAGTATCTTGTGATAGGAGATGAGGCAGAGGCTATTGCAGAACAGGAGATTAAGACGGTTGCCACAGTAAATACGGAAACACTGAATGTGCGTGCAGAGAAGTCAACAGAGGCTGAGGTGCTTTCGCAGGTTGGAAATTCAGAGGCATTCACGGTTAATTCTGTCGCTGACGGCTGGGTTGAGATAAGTGTGGATGATTCGGTAGGATATATATCACAGGATTATGTGACACTGGCACAGGCACTTCCTACAGCAAAGACTATAGAGCAGGTGAAGTATGGTGACGGCGTATCAGATGTAAGGGCATCTGTTGTATCGTATGCGTTACAGTTTGTCGGAAACAGATATGTGTGGGGTGGTACAAGCCTTGAGAATGGAGTTGACTGCTCAGGCTTCACAATGAGAATTCTTGGAAAGTATGGAATCTCATTACCGCATTCATCAAAAGCACAGCCTTCATACGGCACAAAAATCAGTGCATCTGAAGCAAAGCCGGGAGATTTATTCTTCTACGGAAGTGGAAGGAGTATCTCACATGTTGCAATTTATATCGGAAACGGACAGATTGTACATGCCAGCAACAAGCGTGATGGAATCAAGGTTTCAAATGCATATTACAGAAATCCGATTTGTGTCACAAGATATTTGCCGGATTAATAAAAAAACAGTTTACAACAAATGCTTACTATGCTATACTGCATAAGTATGGTTTTGCCCATGTTCGGTAGTTGGACACTCCGACCTATTGCTGAGCATCATACAGTTATCAGGGCGCATTATAATATAAGGAGGATCAACAATGATCGCAAAGGAAAAGAAACAGGCTATTATCGCAGAGTACGGTAGAACACCAAATGACACAGGTTCACCAGAGGTTCAGATTGCAATTCTTTCAGCAAGAATCGCAGAGTTAACTGAGCATTTCAAACAGAACCCAAAGGATCATCACTCAAGAAGAGGAATGTTAAAGATGATCGGTCAGAGACGTGGATTACTTGCATACCTTAAGGAGATTGATATCGAGAGATATCGTTCACTTATCGAGCGTTTAGGACTCAGAAAATAGTATTTTCTTTAGAGCGGAGTAATTATTATTCCGCTCTATTATTGTTTTTATTATTGTTTTTTGAAAAGCAGAAGTAAGCCGAGACCACTAAAGAGTGCATGAGCGTACATGTATTGTTTAGTAGTTTCGGAAGAGGAATACACTTCTGCAAAAGAATTTTAAGGAGAATTAATATGTACAAAAGTTATTCAATGGAACTTGCCGGCAGGACTCTTACTGTAGATATCGGAAGAGTAGCAGCTCAGGCAAACGGAGCTGTTTTTATCAAGTATGGTGATACAACAGTCCTTTCAACAGCTACAGCATCTGACAAGCCACGTGATGGTGTGGATTTCTTCCCACTCAGCGTTGAATTCGAGGAGAAGATGTACTCTGTAGGAAAAATTCCGGGTGGTTTTAACAAGCGTGAGGGAAAGGCATCTGAGAACGCCATCCTTACAGATCGTGTAATTGACCGTCCTATGAGACCTCTTTTCCCAAAGGATTACAGAAATGATGTTACATTAAACAACCTTGTCATGTCAGTGGATCCTGAGTGCCGTCCTGAGATAGTTGCAATGATCGGTACAGCTCTTGCTGTTCATATATCAGATATTCCGTTTGACGGACCATGTGCCATGACACAGATGGGACTTGTTGATGGAGAGTTTATCGTAAACCCTTCACAGAAGCAGTGGGATGAGGGCGATTTACAGCTCACAGTTGCTTCTACAAAGGAAAAGGTCATCATGATTGAAGCAGGAGCCAATGAGATTCCTGAGGATCAGATGATTGAGGCAATCTACAAGTGCCACGATATCAACCAGACAGTTATCGCATTCATGGATCAGATCCGTGATGAGATTGGCAAGCCAAAGCATGAGTATGAGAGCTGTGCTATTCCTGAGCAGATGTTCGAGGATATCAAGAAAATTGTTACTCCTGAGCAGATGGAGGAGGCAGTATTCACAGATGAGAAGCAGAAGCGTGAGGAAAATATAAGAGCTATCACAGAGCAGTTAGAGGAAGCTTTCGCTGACAATGAGGAGTACCTTGCAGTACTTGGTGAGGCTATTTATCAGTATCAGAAGAAGACAGTCAGAAAGATGATTTTAAAGGATCATAAGCGTCCGGACGGCCGTGCAATCAACCAGATCAGACCACTCGCAGCAGAGGTTGATTTGATTCCTAGAGTTCACGGCTCTGCAATGTTTACCCGTGGACAGACACAGATTTGTGATGTTGTAACACTTGCTCCTTTATCAGAGATTCAGAAAATCGACGGACTTGATGCAAATATCACAACAAAGAGATATATGCATCACTATAACTTCCCTGCATACTCTGTAGGAGAGACAAAGGTATCACGTGGACCGGGACGTCGTGAGATTGGACACGGAGCACTTGCTGAGAAGGCACTTGTTCCTGTACTTCCAAGCATTGAGGAGTTCCCATATACTATCCGTGCCGTATCTGAGACATTTGAGTCAAACGGCTCTACATCAATGGCTTCAACATGTGCATCATGTATGTCACTTATGGCTGCAGGTGTTCCGATTAAGGCTATGGTTGCCGGAATCTCATGCGGACTTGTAACAGGCGATACAGATGATGATTTCCTTGTACTTACAGATATCCAGGGTCTTGAGGATTTCTTCGGAGATATGGATTTCAAGGTAACAGGTACACATAAGGGTATCACAGCTATCCAGATGGATATCAAGATTCACGGACTTACAAGACCTATCGTTGAGGAGGCAATCGCGAGAACACGTGAGGCACGTCTCTACATCATGGATGAGGTCATGAGCAAGGCAATCGCTGAGCCTAGAAAAGAAGTAAATGAGTGGGCTCCAAAGATTGAGCAGATTACAATCGATCCATCAAAGATTGGTGATGTTGTCGGACAGAAGGGTAAGACAATCAACGAGATTATCGACAGAACCGGTGTCAAGATCGATATCACAGATGATGGCGCTGTTTCAGTTTGCGGAACAGATAAAGAGATGATTGCAAAGGCAATCGACATGATTAAGATTATCACAACTGATTTTGAGCAGGGACAGATCCTTGAGGGAACAGTTGTAAGCATCAAGGAGTTCGGTGCTTTCATCGAATTTGCTCCTGGCAAAGAGGGAATGGTTCACATTTCAAAGATTGCAAAAGAGAGAATCAACAGAGTAGAGGATGTACTCACACTTGGAGACAAGGTAAAGGTTGTTTGCCTTGGCAAGGACAAGATGGGAAGAATCAGCTTCTCTATGAAGGATGTAAAAGAGGATTAATTAATATACGTTAAAGTATGACAATAGTATCCAACAAAGGGCTGCACGCAGGTGCAGTCCTTTTAATATATGAAATTATAGTAATGAGGTTTGTGTTAGGACAAAACAGGTGCGTTTGTGTCATATTGTGAAAACGAATCATATACTAAATTAAAAAATAAAATAATAATGAAAAATGCGAAATATAGTATAAATGCAAATCTGGTATATAAAAATGGATATAGTGGTAAAAATGTCAATATAGCAGTGCTTGATACGGGTGTGTTTAAACACAAACAGCTTGATGGGTGCATAAAGCACTTTATGGATTTTGTGGGTGGAAAGGAGACATGTTATGACGATAACGGGCATGGTACACATGTGTGCGGTATATTATCGGCTGCAGATATAGGCATGGCTCCGGGGGCAGGACTATATGTGTTTAAGGTGCTTGATTATCTTGGCATGGGGCAGACATCGGATTCAATTCGTGCACTTAAGTATATAAAAGAAAACTGCGTCAGACTTAATATAAAAATACTTAACTTCTCTGTAGGATATCTGCCATGTTCTGATACAGCAGAGCGTATTAAGATATTGAAGCTGATAGATGAATTGTGGGATATGGGAGTGGTAGTTGTTGCAGCGGCGGGCAACTACGGCCCGGCACCGTTTTCTGTAACTGTGCCGGGAATTTCAAGAAAAATAATAACAGTCGGAAGTTTTGATGATATAAGAAGTGGCAAAGGTCCTACCGACTGTTGTATTGTAAAGCCTGAGATTCTGGCTCCCGGGCATGATATCATAAGCCTTGGAACGAGGGATGGCACATATGTAAGAAAAACAGGTACTTCAATGGCTACACCGATTGTGTCAGGTGCCATAGCACTTCTATTGGAAAAAAATCCAAATATGAGACCGGAGGCGGTTAAGCTAGCCTTGTATAATACATGTGACAGGGCAGGGGATAGTCACAAAGGCTCGTGGGGGATTATAAATGTTGATAAATTAGTGGGAATATTATAATATGTATTAGAGATTTATTATAGATAATATAGAAAATATTAGGTTGTATAATTGTAATTTCATGGTAGGGCTTAAATGAGAAAAATATTACAAAGACTGCTTTCAAAGCTTTTTATAGTTTCGACAATAATAATCATACAGATGATATGGTGGTTCTTTTTGTTTTATACGGCATCTGTTGCCAGCAGGGTGTTTCAGGATCTGCTGTATGTGGCAGCCATATTGCTTTCGCTTTATATTGTCAACAGGCGGATGAAAATGTATATAAAAATGTCATGGATATTTTTGATACTGAGTGTTCCAATCGTTGGTATTCCGTGCTATTTCTTTTTCGGAAGACCGGAGCTTACGTCGAAGACACAGAAAAGAATGGAAAGAATTGTGGAAGCATATGCTCCGCTTCGTCCTGAGAACGAGCTGCTAAATGAGACTCTCAGACAGACAGATATGGATGCATACAGACAAAGCAGGCTTATCACTCAAAATCAGAAATATCCACTGTATGCGGAGGACTGCACAGAGTACTTTAAATCAGGTGAGGAGGCTTTTGAGAGCATTTTAAAAGATTTAAGGTCAGCTGAAAAGTTTATCTTTATGGAGTATTTCATAATCGGCAGTGGCGTTATGCTTGATCAGATACTTGATATACTCAAAGAAAAGGTAAAGCATGGAGTTGTGGTGAGAATCATATATGATGATTTTGGCAGCATAAATGCCATTCCGCCACATTTTATAAAGGAGATGGAGAGCATCGGAATACAGACCAGACGATTCAATCCATATAAGCCCATGCTTTCAGTAATTATGAATGACAGGGATCATAGGAAGATACTGGTGATAGACGGACGTGTGGCGCATACCGGTGGTTACAATATAGCAGATGAGTATATCAACAAAAAAATCAGGTTTGGTTACTGGAAGGATGCCGGTATCCGTGTGGAGGGAGAGTGTGTAAACAGTTTCACAACGATGTTCCTTGAGATGTGGAATTATATCAATAAGGACAATGCTGTGCATGATGAATATCTGAATCCACACAATACCTTCAGCCAGTCAGAGAAAAGCGGTTTTGTCCAGCCGTTTTGCGATTCTCCACTTGAGCATGATGATGTAGGAGAGAATCTTTATGTGAGTATCATCTCAAGAGCAAAAAAATATGTTTATATTTTTACACCATATCTGATACTTGGAACGGAGCTGTCACATGCTATGATATCGGCAGCCAGGTCAGGTGTTGATGTGCGTATTGTTGTACCTAAGATTCCCGATAAAAAGCTCATTTATCTGCAGACAAAAGCCAATTTCAGACCTCTTATCGAGGCGGGGGTAAGGATATATCTATACACACCCGGCTTTATACATTCAAAGTGTATAGTGGCAGATGATGATACTGCGATAGTTGGCACATGCAATCTGGATTTCAGGAGCATGTATTGGAATTTTGAGGATTTTGTATACATGTACAGGACTCAGTGCATCGGAAAAATAAAAGAGGATGCGATAGAGACGTTTGCGGTTTCAGAGGAGGTGTATGAGGAAAGCACAAATGATATCTCATTTGCAGGCAGGCTGCTGCAGAGTATTTTGCAGCTTTTTGCACCGCTTTTATAAATGTGTCTGTAAAGCGTCTGATAAAAATCTGTTGAATAATGTTACAAGTTGTAATATAATAATCCAAGCGATTGCGTAAGCAACGCACGAAGAAACTGAATATGTAGCATAAAGGTGTCGGAGCAGACAAGCATTTGAATCTGATTTATGACAGGCGATGTGAAGCTGGCTCCGGTGAAAAGGGAAACAGGTGCAAATCCTGTACGAACTCGTCACCGTAATTAAGGAGTGACGGCCGATAGGTCACTGGGCAACCGGGAAGACGGCCGAAGCAATGATATATAAGCCGGGAGACCTGCCTTTGTGTTGTACGGAAACAATAGTGTTTCAAGCCACGAGTAACTGGCTGTACGTGATGAAATAATTATAATTACAGACAAGGTTATGATAGCCGTATAGTCTGGGTTAGAAGGATTTTGACATGTATAGCTCTTTGACATAATAGTACAAAGAGCTTTTATTTTTGACGCTTTAAATGTTTTCGTCTTACATATTTAAAACATGTGCAGCTTAATAGCTGCAAGGAGAATGAAAAGGAGAAAACATGAAAAAGAAATTAGTAGTAGTACTGATGGCAGCAGTTATGGCTATGACAGCAGTGACCGGCTGTGGCAGCAAGGCAGATGATGCAAAGAATGGTACACAGGCATCTAAGGCTTCAGAGAGTGAGACAAGCGCAAACGCAGATCAGGAGGCAGCAATGCATGTGGCAGATTTAATCGATGCAATCTACGTGCAGGAGAGAACAGATGATACAGACAAGCAGTGCAAGGAGGCTAAGGAGGCCTGGGACAAGCTCACAGATGCACAGAAGGAGCTTGTAGAGGGAGAAAATGCTGATCCTGACTATTTCGGCAGAGATACAGGCGATGCTTCAAAGGATGATCCGAGAAACCAGGATGATATCGGCGAGAACGAGATTCTTGTAGTAAGCTTTGGTACATCCTTCAACGACAGCCGTGTGGCTGATATCAAGGGTGTGGAGGATGCAATAGCAGCTGCAAATCCTGACTGGTCAGTCAGAAGAGCCTTCACAGCACAGATTATCATCAATCATGTACAGGCAAGGGATGACGAGAAGATTGACAATATGAATCAGGCACTTGAGCGTGCAGTCAAAAATGGTGTAAAGAATCTTGTGGTACAGCCTACACACCTGATGCATGGCGCAGAGTATGATGAGCTTTCAGAGGCTGTAGAAAAGTATAAGGATAAATTTGAGTCTGTAAAGATTGCAGAGCCACTCCTCGGCGAGGTTGGAAGTGATGCAACAGTTGTAAATGAGGATAAAAAGGCCGTTGCAGAAATTCTTACAGAGGAAGCAGTAGAAAAGGCAGGCTATGACAGCCTTGATGCTGCAAAGGAAGAGGGCACAGCATTTGTATTTATGGGACATGGAACAAGCCATACAGCAAAGATTTCATACAGCCAGATGCAGAGCCAAATGACAGATTTGGGTTATGAGAACGTATTTATCGGAACTGTAGAGGGTGAGCCGGAGGATACATCATGTGAGTCTGTCATTGAGAAGGTGTCAGCCGCTGGTTACAAGAATGTCATTCTTCGTCCGCTTATGGTTGTTGCAGGAGACCATGCCAACAATGATATGGCGGGAAGTGATGATGATTCATGGCTTTCACAGTTTAAGGCATCAGGAAAGTTTGATAAAATCGATACACAGATTAACGGACTTGGTGAGATTGAGGGTATCCAGAAGCTTTATGTTGAGCATACAGCGGCTGCTATGAGCAAGTAGCAGTTACTTAAATGTATAGTGGGGAAGCTATAAAATAACAGGAGCAGTATATCAGACATGAGAAAATTATTCAGAAACAAGTTTACTTATATCGTTGCAATGACACTGGTTTGTGCCATGAGCTTGGCAGCCTGCGGTAATAAGAATGCAAAAGCTGAAACAGAAAGCAAAAAAGCAGTGCAGGACGCGACAGAGAGCACAAAAAAGGCTGAAAAAACAGAAAAGATAGCACTTTCAGATGGTACATATACAGCAGAGTTTACTACAGACAGCTCAATGTTTCATGTGAATGATGCATACGACAACAAAGGTACACTCACCGTGAAAGATGGCAAGGCAACAATACATGTTGCTCTTACATCCACACACATTGTAAATCTCTTTTTGGGAACAGCAAAGGATGCCTCAAAGGACAAGGCTGAGCTTTTGGAGCCAACTGTTGAGACTGTCGATTATGGCGATGGCACAACTGAGGAGGTCAATGCGTTTGATATACCGGTTCCTGTTTTGGATGAGGAATTTGACCTTGCACTTATCGGTACAAAGGGCAAATGGTATGACCACAAGGTAAAGGTCTCAAATGCCACACCTGCGGACGCAGATGCAAGCGTATCTGAGAGTGCAGGAAAAGAGCTTCCTGACGGAACATACAATATCAATCTCGATTTCGAGGGCGGAAGCGGTAAGGCGAGCATTGCATCACCGGCTGAGGTGACTATAAGCGGTGGAGCCGCTACTGCAACAGTGCAGTGGAGCAGTCCAAACTATGACTATATGATAGTTGACGGACAGAAATACATGCCTGTAAATACAGACGGCAATTCTGTATTTGAAATTCCGGTTAAGCTTGATACACCTATGCAGGTTATCGGAGATACAGTTGCTATGAGCAAGCCGCACGAGATTGAGTACACACTCACCTTCCATTCAGATTCTGCTACAGAAGTGCTTGGTGAGGATGGAGAATAATTAAGCTATGCATGGAAGAAAAAAGATAATTATATATATATTGATATCAATTATAGGACTGTTCTGGCTGTCAGGCTGTGACAGTCCTTCTTCCGATTCAGGGAATACCGAATCGAAGGCTGAGGCAGAGGCACAAAACGGTCTTATATATAAGAGCAGTATGAAGCTTTTATATGCAAAGAATTTTTCCGTTGACTATTATGAGGGTGGATACAAGATACTTACTACAAAGGATGGTACCAAAATACTTACCGTGCCAAAGGGCAGAAAGACTCCAAAGGATATTGACAAGGATATCATTGTATTGAAGGAGCCTGTAAGTGATTTGTATCTGGTCGCATCAGGGGTGATGGATATGTTTGACAAGCTTGATGCAGTGGACACTATTAAATTTTCTGGGCTTGACAGTGATGGCTGGTACATTGACAGCGCAAGAAAGGCTCTTGAAAGTGGCAGAATGCTTTATGCCGGCAAATATTCAAAGCCCGATTATGAGCTTTTGGTGTCAGAAAACTGTTCTCTTGCCATAGAAAATACTATGATTACCCATTCGCCGCAGGTAACGGAAAAGCTTAAAAGCTTTGATATCCCTTCAATAATCGAGTACTCAAGCTATGAGGAGGAGCCGCTCGGCAGAGTGGAGTGGGTGAAGTTTTTCGGAGCACTCACAGACCGGGATGAAAAGGCCGATGAGCTCTTTAATGAGCAGGTGGATATTGTAAATCGCATCGCAAAGACAGATACTGCTGCAAATGCTGATAGCAGACCGACAGTTGCATTTTTCTATATCACATCCAATGGACAGGTTCAGGTGCGCAAAAGCACAGATTATGTGCCAAAGATGATTTCGCTTGCCGGCGGAAAATATATTTTTGATGCATCAAATGACGACGATACAGGCAGGTCAACCATGAATATGCAGCTAGAGGATTTCTACAATGGAGCAATAGATGCTGACTATCTGATATATAACAGTGCGATAGACGGCGGTGTGAAGAATCTGAATGAGCTTTTGGACAAGTGCCCGGTGCTTGCTGATTTTAGGGCAGTCAAAAACGGCAATGTATTTTGCACCACGAACGATATGTATCAGCAGTCTATGTCCATCGGATATATGATTGATGATATGCATTCGATGATTACAGGTGCACCCGACAGCGGCATGAAATATCTGTTTAAGCTCAGATAACTGTGATTTGTGGAATGTGTGTGGTGGGCTGAATTGTTAACGGATATGACAGAATGCAGGAAAATCAATAGCACAAAAAGATAAAAAGCGGAGCTATAACATGGAAAAAACCAGAAAAATAAGGTGTTTTACAACATTTATTATTCTTATAATCTTAATTATTATATTGCTTATCATGAATGTGTGCATAGGAACTGTACACATATCGTTTAAGGCTGCATTTGCGACACTTTATGACCACTCAGACAGGGTAGGACGTATTGTGTGGGATATCCGCATGCCAAGAGCTATTGCAGCGATGATACTGGGCGGGGCATTAGCGCTTGCAGGATATCTTTTGCAGACTTTTTTTCATAATCCAATCGCGGGACCTTTTGTGCTCGGCATATCATCGGGGGCTAAGATGATTGTGGCACTTGTTATGGTATTTTTACTTGGAAATGCCATACGTGTGAGCTCACTGGCCATGATTGCAGCAGCGTTTTTGGGAGCAATGCTTTCAATGGGCTTTGTGCTTATCATTTCAAGAAAGGTAAGCAGCATGTCAATGCTTGTGGTGAGCGGTGTCATGATTGGCTACATATGCTCTGCGGTGACTGAGTTTGTGGTGACATTTGCAGATGATTCCGACATAGTAAATCTGCATAACTGGTCAAGGGGAAGCTTTTCGGGCATGACATGGGACAGCGTCGGGGTGATGAGCATTGTGGTGGGAATCACATTTATCTTTGTTTTTCTCATGTCAAAGCCACTTATGGCATATCAGCTTGGAGAGTCATATGCCGTAAATCTGGGTGTAAACATAAAGCGCATCCGGGTGCTTCTGGTATTGCTTTCAAGCCTGCTTTCCGCATGTATAGTGGCGTTTGCGGGACCGATATCGTTTGTCGGAATAGCCGTGCCACACATAGTAAAAAGCATGCTAAAGAGCACAAAGCCCATATATATGATACCGGCCTGCTTCCTTGGGGGAGCGGTGTTCTGCCTGTTTTGTGATTTGCTTGCGAGGATGATGTTTGCGCCTACGGAGCTTAGTATCAGCACAGTTACGGCAGTATTTGGTGCACCGGTAGTGCTGTTTATCATGATAAGACGCAGCAAGGAGAAAAATGTCTGATGGAATATTATTTTACTGCTGAAAAGCTGGCCGTTGGATATGATAACAGGCCGCTTATTGAAAATATTGATTTTTCCCTTAAAAGGGGAGAGATTCTCACATTAATCGGGCCAAATGGTGCCGGTAAATCGACTATTTTAAAAAGTATTGCAAGACAGCTTTCGCTTGTGAGCGGTACGATATATCTTGATAAAAGTGATGTAGTGACGATGAATGGCAATGAATTTGCAAAGAAAATGGCTGTTGTGCTCACCGATAAGCTAAAGACGGAGCTTATGACCTGCTATGATGTGGTTTCGACCGGCAGATATCCATACACAGGCCGGTTCGGAGTACTTTCGGATGAGGACAAAAAGGCTGTGGATGAGGCGATGGAGCTGGTCAATGTATCACAGATAAAAGATAAGGATTTTACAAAGATAAGCGATGGACAAAGACAGCGGGTTATGCTGTCACGGGCTATATGTCAACAGCCGGAGATTATAGTGTTAGACGAGCCTACCTCGTATCTTGATATAAAGTACAAGCTTGAGTTTTTATCAATACTCCAAAGGCTTAAAAGACAGAAGAATCTTACGGTTATCATGTCGCTCCATGAGCTTGATATGGCAAAGCGTGTGTCAGACCATATTTTGTGTATAGATGGCAGATATGTGGACAGATACGGAACTCCCGAGGAGGTATTTACTGACCAATATGTTTCAGGGCTTTTTGGAATTACGGCAGGAAGCTTTGACGAAACAGGAGAGGATTTAGAGCTGGAAAAACCGGATGGAAGGGCGAGGATATTTGTCATAGCAGGAGGGGGCTTGGGCAGAAAAAGCTTCAGGAGCTTACAGCGAAAGGGTATCCCGTTTGCGACAGGAATCATCTATGAAAATGATCTGGATTATCCTGCGGCAAAGGCGCTTTCTGCTGAGATTGTCAGCGCAAGAAGCTTTGAGCCTGTAGACGATGCCCTTATTGAAAAGGCAAAGGAGCTTATTGATGCATGCGAGGGCGTTATATGTGACAGAACAGAGTTTGGCACGTATGAGCAGTTTAACAGCAGACTTTATGAGTATGCAGTCTCTACAGGGAAAATTATTAAAATTCCATTTCATGACGAATAATTGGCACAGCTTTAAGGAAGTTACTGTTCACACTACAGTTTAGTATTCAATGATTAAGTAACAGACTACCACATAAATTCAGACAGCAGGTATATATATGGCAAAGGTAATTATGGTACAGGGTACAATGTCCAATTCAGGCAAGAGCTTTCTTGTCGCGGGCTTGTGCCGTATTTTCAGACAGGACGGATACAGGGTGGCACCGTTTAAATCACAGAACATGGCGCTCAACTCTTATATAACAGACGAAGGACTTGAGATGGGACGGGCCCAGGTGATGCAGGCTGAGGCAGCAGGCATTAAGCCTATGGTGTGCATGAATCCTATTCTTTTAAAGCCCACAAATAATACAGGCTCACAGGTGATTGTAAACGGAAGGGTGCTTAAGAACATGCCGGCGAGAGAGTATTTTGCATACAAGAAAACTCTCATACCGGATATAAAAAAGGCATTTAAAAAGCTTGAGGAGTATGCTGATATCATAGTGATTGAGGGCGCCGGAAGCCCGGCGGAGATAAATCTGAAGGAAAATGATATTGTAAACATGGGGCTTGCGCATATGGTGGATGCACCGGTGCTGCTCGTGGGTGATATCGACAGAGGTGGTGTTTTTGCGCAGCTGCTTGGTACACTTATGCTTTTAACCGATGAGGAAAAGAATCGTGTCTGCGGGCTTATTATCAATAAATTCCGTGGAGACAAGACAATCCTTGACTCGGGGATACAGATGCTTGAGGAGAGAGGCGGAGTGCCTGTCACCGGAGTGGTGCCATATATGGATGTACAGCTTGAGGATGAGGACAGCCTGACAGAGCGCTTTGACAAAAAGACAGATGGGCTTATTGATATAGCGGTAATCAGATATCCGAGAATATCAAATTTCACGGATTTCAATGTCTTTGAACAGATGTCCGAGGTAACAGTGAGGTATGTGTCAACAGTAAATGAGCTGCGTCATCCGGATATAGTATTTTTGCCGGGAAGCAAGAATACGATGGGGGATCTTTTGTGGATGAGACAAAACGGACTTGAGGCCGCTGTCAAAAAGCTCTCCTGTGAGATACCTGTTTTTGGAATATGCGGAGGCTATCAGATGCTTGGGGGTTCAATAGCCGACCCCGACGGTGTCGAGGAGGGAGGATATATGCGTGGCATGGAGCTTCTTCCTATAGATACCGTTCTAAAAGACAGCAAGACACGGCTTCAGACAAGCGGTGAAATAGCACATGTAGATGGTGTATTGAGCAGGCTTTCAGGCTGTCACTTTCTGGGCTATGAGATACATATGGGTAAGAGCGCATATAGCGCAGCTTCAGATGAGCAGGGGGCTTGTGCTGACAGGAAAAATGAGTTAAATAATGTCATATCTGATGGCAGAAATGTGTATGGCTCGTACATCCACGGCATTTTTGATACTGCAGAGGCCGCCAAAGTGATAGTGGATTATATTGCCGATAAAAAGGGCATTGATGTGAATGACAGCGCTATTTTAAGCTATAAGAGCTACAAAGAAAAACAGTATGACAGGCTTGCGGATACGCTGAGGGAGTATCTGGATATGGATGCAGTGTACGGCATGCTTCGTGAGGCAAGATATGATTGAAAATAATATTATTTCTGACCATTTTACAGTTGAAGAATTAAAAAAATTAAAAATAACGCCACCTGATGCAAAAATGTACAAAAAAATCCGTTCAAACTGGGATTCGGTGGCAAAGCCGCTCGACGGCATGGGTGATTTTGAGCTTTTAACGGCTAAGATCGGTGCTGTTTTGGGAGATGAAAATATAGATATTTCAAAAAAAGCGGTCATAATGATGTGTGCGGATAATGGTGTGGTCGCTGAGGGCATCAGCCAGTCCGGACAGGACGTGACACTTGCAGTTGCAAAATCCATGGCAAGGAAGGCTTCATCTGTCGGACGCATGGCAATGATTGCAGGGGCTGATACAATTCCTGTGGATATAGGAATAAACAGTGACGAGAGTGTTAAAGGGCTGCTTCAAAGAAAGGTGCGCATGGGCACGAGAAACTTTGCAAAAGAGCCTGCCATGACAAGGGCTGAGACACTTGAAGCGATTGCAGCAGGTATAGAAATAGTGCGTGGGTGTAAGGCAGACGGCTGCAGAATTATTGCAACCGGTGAGATGGGTATAGGAAACACCACCACCAGCGCGGCAATGGCAGCCGCCATGCTAAGGTGCGATGTGGCCACAGTGACAGGAAGAGGAGCAGGCCTAAACGACAGTGGGCTTGAGAAAAAAATCCGTGTAATTGAGAGCGCAATAGAAAAGTATGATTTATATAATAAGGACACCTTTGAGATACTTATGACAGTCGGAGGACTCGATATTGCAGGACTTGTCGGAGTGTGTATAGGCGGTGCATTATACCATATTCCTGTTGTGCTCGACGGAGTGATAAGCATGGTTTCAGCGTTGGCAGCAGAAAGGCTTCTTTCCGGAGTTACTGATTTTATCATTCCATCACATGAGGGCAGGGAGCCTGCCGTGGCGCTTTTGTGTGAGGCACTTTCCGTAAGGCCTGTCATAAGAGCATCCCTTGCGCTTGGAGAGGGAACAGGTGCCGTGATGATGTTTGCGCTTTTGGATATGGCACTTAGCGTATACAAAGGCCGGACAACCTTCGACGATATCTCGGTATCACAGTATGAGAGGTACGTATAGATGATTACACTTATAACAGGCGGCAGCGGCAGCGGCAAATCAGCATATGCAGAAAAGTATATTTGTCACGTGTCAAATGAAAAGGGATACAAAGAAAAATATTACATTGCCACCATGCAGGTATTTGATGATGAGGGGCAGCGGAAGATAGACAGGCACAGAAGACTTCGTGCCGGAAAAGGCTTTATTACCATCGAGCGGCCTCGTGATATTAAAAAGGCAGTTGGAAAGCTGCAATTTGAAAACTGTTTAAAAACCGGGCGGTCAGCACTGCTTGAGTGTATGTCAAACCTTGTGGCAAATGAGATGTTTCCACCTGTAGATGCCTCCGGTATACAGGCTGCCGAAGCTGAAAAAGAGGCTTTGGATGACCATGAAAATATGAAGGATTATGATACTGCTCAAATCAGCCGTGTGAGTAAAAAGGTATTAAATGAGGTAAGTATCTTAAGTGAAAATGTTGCGGAGCTTGTAATTGTGACAAACAATGTATTTGAAGACGGAGTCAGCTATGATGAATCAACGATGAATTACATAAAGGCAATGGGGATTGTAAACAGAGGGCTTGCTGCGATGGCAGAGCGTGTCGTTGAGGTGGTTGCAGGCATTCCGGTTGCGGTTAAGTGAACCAGTGTGGAGGTTAAGTGTATTATGAAGTTAATAAGGTCGTGCATAGTATCTTTTTCCATGTATTCAAAGATACCTATGCCACAATTCAAATGGAATGATGATGACATGAAGTACATGCTGGTATTCTTTCCGTGGATAGGAGCTGTGATTGGACTGCTTCTTATGCTTTGGAGAGATATATATTCTCATTTTGGAGTGGCGGATATCTGCTATGTATGCATAGGGGCACTCATTCCGATAGCGGTTACGGGAGGCTTTCACATAGATGGTTTTATGGATACAATGGATGCATTTCATTCATACAAACCGCGGGAGGAAAAGCTTGCGATACTTAAGGATTCACATATAGGAGCGTTTGCCGTTATAATGTTTGCAGCCTACGGATTATTATTCATGGGAGCTTTTTCTCAGATAATGGATGATAAAGCATTTATTGTTTTTGGTGCAGGCTTTTTCATCGCAAGATGCTTAAGCGGAATAGCTGTTGTGTCATTTAAATCGGCAAAAAGCGATGGACTGTTATTTATGTTTGCGGACACTGCACACAGAACGATTGTCAGGGCAGCACTATACATACAGCTTGCACTGTGTATGGCTGTTTTACTCATTGTGTCACTGCCTTATGCGGTGGCCATGATTATTGCGGCAGCACTTAGCTTTTGGTATTATTATGTGAAAACAAAAAAGGAGCTTGGCGGCATCACAGGGGATACGGCAGGGTATTTTGTGTGTATATGTGAGTGCGCCATGGCAGTGGCTTTGGGTGGTGTCTCTTTTATTATTTAGTATATTTGTTTTGAATATGGGAATGGTACGGATAAGTATTTTGATAAAAGTTGTACTATGAATTTTAAACTTTGGAATTGGAGAAAATATGAAGCTTGTGATAGGCGGAGTGGCACAGGGAAAGCTTGATTATGTGCTCGAAAATATGATAGAAAAAACAGAAAAATATGATGTGTATGACTGCTTTTTTCTAAAAGATGATGCTTGTGATGATAAGGAATCATACAAGGACTGGCCATGGGATTTTGCAGTTGATGATGAGCGGATATTAATAATTGATAAATTCCATTATTTTATCAGGGCTGTGCTTGAGAAAAATCTTCCGCTGCAGGAATATATTTTGAAATTTATGCAATTTGCAGAGGAAAATAAGGATACAATAGTCATTGCTGATGAGATTGGAAACGGCATAGTGCCTCTTGATGCGTTTGAGAGAGCGTACAGGGAGCAGACAGGCAGAGCAGAGATACTGCTTGCAAAAAAAGCAGACGAGGTAGTTCGCGTAATATGTGGAATCGGTCAGAAAATAAAATAAACTGTATTTTTATAAGACACGGCTGCACTGTCTCAAACAGAGAGCACAGATATCTGGGCAGGACAGATGAGCCACTCGATGAAGCCGGAGTTTTTGAACTAGAAAATGCGCTAAATAATGGTGTATACAAGGCTTTGGAGAAAAATAGCTTAAAGGAGCAGATAATTATTACCAGCCCAATGAGGCGCTGTAAACAGACGGCAGAGATTATTTTGCCGGTCGCACAGCACCATAAAATTCATACCGTTAAAGAGTTTGCAGAGATGGATTTCGGTGAATGGGAGCTAAAAAGCTATAAGGAACTTAGCACAGATATCCGTTTCAGGGACTCATATCAGGCGTGGATTGACAGTGGTGGAACACTTGCCTTTCCAAACGGAGAGAGCAGAAAAGAGTTTTGCAAAAGAAGTATATGTGGCTTTGAGAGGGCACTCACACAGGCATTAGAGCTTAAGAGGGCTATGCCTGATAAAGAGATACAAATAGTATTTTTTGTGCATGGAGGGACTATCATGGCGATAATGAGCCATTACTGTGATATGGATTACTATGATTACCAGGTGAAAAACGGCTGTGGCTACTCGTGTGAGGTGGCGGTTGAGGGCGCTGAGATTGTGTTTAATGAAATAGTGCCCATATCGCTATGATTTATTTAAGAAGGACTAACATATGTGTTATCATATTTTTGCATTTATAGCAGGCTTTGTGCTTGATTTATTAATAGGAGATCCGCATTTTATACCGCATCCGGTCAGGCTTATCGGCTCACTAATTTCTTTTCTCGATAAGAGGCTTAATTGTGATGCCGGATATAATAGCTCTGAAAAAAAATTAAATCTAATAAAATATAAAAGAGGCATGCTTCTTGTTTTTACTGTAATTTTTGCAACTTTTGCAATATCGGTAATTATTATTGTGGCAGCATACAGTATAAATTTATATGCCGGGGTAATAGCAGAGGCTGTCATGACGTGGCAGATTCTTGCCACAAAGTGTCTTCGTGTGGAGAGCACGAGGGTGTACGATGCGCTAAGGACAGATGGAGTTGATGCAGGAAGAAGGGCTGTTTCCATGATTGTTGGCAGAGATACATCTGTGCTTGATGCGGCAGGTGTCACAAGGGCGGCAGTTGAGACGGTAGCTGAAAATACATCTGACGGAGTGATTGCACCTATGCTTTACACGGCAATCGGCGGGCCGGTGCTTGGCTTTGTATACAAGGCTGTGAATACGATGGACTCCATGCTTGGCTACAAAAATGATAAATATATGTATTTTGGCAGATTTGCTGCAAAGTTTGATGATGTGGTCAATTTCATACCGGCAAGAATCAGTGCATATCTGATGATTGCTGCGGCATTTATTGGTGGCAGGCAGTTTGATGGAAAAAATGCATACCGCATCTTTAAAAGAGATCGTTTCAATCATGCAAGCCCCAACTCAGCCCAGACAGAGTCCGTATGTGCGGGAGCTTTAAGGGTGCAGCTTGCGGGTGATGCAGTGTATTTTGGGAAGCTTGTGAAGAAAAAATACATAGGAGACGGTCTGCGTGAGATAGAGTACGAGGATATAAAGCGTGCAAACAGGCTGATGTATATTACTGCGTTTTTGTGTGAGCTTTTATCTGTGGCGGTTATGAGTCTTGTTTTAATATTGCTTTGAATATGGAAGAATTGATGGAGGACTTGAATGAAAAGCATCCATGGCGGTGACATATACAACAATAAAGTAAATATGGATTTTTCGGTAAATATCAATCCTCTTGGCATACCGCATTCTGTTAAAGAGGCTATGAGTGATGCACTTTCGTATGCAGACAGATATCCCGACATGGCATGCAGTGGCCTTAAAAAAGCAATATCAGAGTATTTCACACAGCAAGGCTGCAGCATACAAAGCGAGGATGTAATTCCCGGAAACGGAGCCTCAGAGCTTTTTATGGCGATAGCTCATGCCATAAAGCCAAAAAAAGCAGTGCTTCCGGCCCCAGGCTTTTTCGGTTATGAGCATGTGCTTCTGGCAGTCGGTTGTGATATCGCATATTTCCTGCTGGATGAGCAGAGTGATTTTTCTCCTGCTGCACGGCTGGATGCTTTAATGGATATGCTTACAGATGATACAGATATATTTTTTATCGCAAATCCAAACAATCCGACAGGGTATCTTGCAGACAGCACTTTCATGAAGCAAATAATAGGGCATTGCAAAGAAAAGCATATTTATGTGGTGGCAGATGAATGCTTCATGGGCTTTTGTGAAAAAAATTATTCTGTTTTGTCACTTTTATGTGACTATGACAATCTGATTGTTGTAAGAGCCTTTACCAAGCTTTTTGCTATTCCGGGAGTAAGGCTTGGATATATGCTCAGTAAAAATGATACAATAAGACAAAAGGTTCAAAGAAATCTGCCGGAGTGGAACGTGTCTGTCCTGGCACAGATGGCAGGCGAGGCATGCATTAGGGAATCAGAGTATATTAAAGAAACGGCATCGTATGTGAGCGGACAAAGAAGGCTGATGTCAGATGGACTAAAAAAGCTTGGTTTTAAGGTATATAAAAGTGATGCTGATTTCATACTGTTTTACAGCAAGCTTCCATTATATGATATACTGCTTAATAAGGGAATACTGATACGGGACTGCTCCAACTATGTGGGGCTTTCGGAAGGGTATTTTCGTGTGGCAGTAAAGACTTATGATGAAAATGTAAGATTATTGAAAGTGATAGGTGAGAGTATTGAAAAAAATTAAACAGTTAGAGCCGATGGAGATTGAAAAGAGGAGCTTTGAGATAATTTCACATGAGCTGTCTGAAATGCAGATTACGCTGCCTGCTGATCAGGAGATGATAACAAAAAGAGTCATACACACGAGTGCTGATTTTGATTATATACAGACGCTTAAATACTCTAAGGACGCAGTTGCTATCGCAAAAAGGCTGATATCAGAGGGCGCTGATATAGTGACCGATACCAACATGGCTCTTTCAGGCATAAATAAAAAATATCTGGCAAAATTCGGCGGACAGGCGCACTGCTTTATGGCTGATGATGAGGTCGCTCTTATTGCAAAGGAGAAAAAGACAACGCGCGCGGCAGTAAGCATGGAGTTTGCATCAAGGATAGATAAGCCTGTGATTTTTGCGATAGGAAATGCACCGACAGCGCTTATAGAGCTGTACGATATGATAGAAAAAGGAATATATAAGCCTGCATTTGTAATCGGTGTGCCGGTGGGCTTTGTCAATGTGGAAGCAGCCAAGGAGCTAATTATGGAGACAGGCGTGCCGTATATCGTCAATGTTGGACGAAAGGGTGGCAGCAATATTGCGGCAGCTATATGCAATGCGCTGATTTACAGTCTGGTTGATAGAGGCTGATGCATGAGGAAATTTAGTGATTATGAGATATGGATTTACCACAGGAAGCTGTGCGGCGGCGGCATCAAAGGCGGCGGCATATATGCTTTTAACCGGAAAGGCTAAAAACAAAATAACGATTCAGACACCTAAGGGAATAGCTTACACGGCTGATATCACCGACATAAAAAGAAGTGAAAATGAGGTAAGCTGCGCCGTGATAAAGGATGGAGGGGATGACCCGGATGTGACCACCGGAGCCTATATATATGCTTCTGTACGGATTTTGCATTCCGATACCTGTGCGTTATGCAAAAAAAAGCAGGATTTGGTTATCATAAATATTGACGGTGGTGACGGAGTGGGAAGAGTCACCAAACCCGGATTAGACCAGCCTGTTGGAAATGCGGCTATCAATCATGTGCCGCGTGAGATGATTGAAAAAGAGGTAAGGGAGGTCTGTGAGCTTTTGGATTTTAAGGGTACACTTGACATCACAATCTCGGTTCCAAAGGGAAAGGAGCTTGCAGAAAGAACCTTTAATCCAAGACTTGGGATAGTTGGTGGTATATCAATTCTCGGCACGAGCGGTATTGTTGAGCCCATGAGCTCACAGGCTCTTATTGATACGATAAGGGTGGAGCTTAGGCAGAGATATTCGTTTGGGTATGATTATGTGGCGGTTGCTCCGGGAAATTACGGTCTTGACTTTATGAAGGAAAGCTATGGCTATGATCTGGACAGGAGTGTCAAATGCTCCAACTTTATCGGTGAAACAATTGATATGGCAGCCGATATGGGCTTTAAGAGGATGCTTTTGACAGGACATATAGGAAAGCTTATAAAGGTAGCAGGAGGCATCATGAACACTCATTCGAGGGAAGCAGACTGCAGGATAGAGCTTTTGACGGCATTTGCGTTTAAGTGTGGTGTAGCGCCCGAATACATAAAGCGCATTATGGACAGCCTTACGACAGAGGAGGCCTTGGCGGCACTTAAGGAAAGCGGCAGGCTGTATGAGGTAATGGATTATGCGATGGAGCGCATATGCTTTTATCTGGATAAGAGGGCAAAGGGCAGACTTGAGATAGACTGTATCATGTATTCAAACGAATTTGGTGAGCTTGCAAAAAGCAGAAAGGCAGAAAAATGGTTTACTTTGTTGGCGCAGGAACAGGCGCAGCAGATTTAATAACAGTACGCGGAATGCGTCTTTTACAAAAGGCAGATGTGATAATTTATGCAGGCTCGCTTGTTAATCCAGAGCTTTTGGACTATGCAAGGGAGAGCTGTGAAATATATAACAGTGCCAAAATGACACTGGATGAGGTCATCGCAGTCATGAAAGCTGCTGAGGCAGATGGAAAAATTACTGTGCGCCTGCACACGGGAGAGCCAAGCATATACGGCGCAGTGCGCGAGCAGATGGATGAGCTTGATACCCTTTTAATACCATATGAGAGCTGTCCGGGCGTGAGCGCGTGCTTTGGCGCTGCTGCATCGCTCAACATTGAGTACACGCTCCCAGGTATTTCCCAGTCGCTCATCATCACACGCATGGAGGGGCACACGAAGGTGCCGCCTAAGGAGAGCATAGCAAGCTTTGCCTCACACCACGCTTCCATGGCGATTTACTTAAGCACCGGGCTTTTAGAGAAGCTTACGGAAAGCCTTATTGAGGGTGGATACGCGGCAGAGACACCTGCTGCGATTGTATACAAGGCAACCTGGCCACAGGAGGAGGCATACGTGTGCACTGTCGCTACACTTAAGCAGACTGCGAGGAAGCACAATATCACAAAGACAGCGATAGTGCTTGTGGGGGATGTCATAGCTCACAGGCATTACGAGAAATCAAGACTTTACGCACCGGATTTTTCGACAGAGTATCGCAAGGCTTCTGTGGAGTCGCAGGATAACGATTAAAAAAGGCGTGAATATATAAATATGGGAAATATATGGGAACTGAAAATATGAAAATTTGCATTGTAAGCTTCACAAAAAAGGGCTATGAGCTGTCATGTGACATAGCTTATAAGCTTGAAAAAAGTGAATATGAGGTGGAGATTTTTACCAAGTGCTCGAGATTATCGGATGAGAATATTAAAAATTTCACCGATGAAAATTTTAGAAATACCACCTACATATCACAAAATATATCAGACTGGACAGCTGCACGGATGAGTGAAAAAAAGGCTCTGATTTTTATCGGGGCATGCGGTATTGCAGTTAGAGCTATAGCTTCTTCTGTTAATAACAAGCTTAAAGACAGTCCTGTTATTGTGATAGATGAGCTGGGGAAGTTTGTTATTCCGATTCTTTCAGGGCATGTGGGAGGTGCCAATGAGCTTGCTGTATTATTAGCAGCACTGATGAATGCCACACCTGTTATAACAACCGCTACTGATATCAATAATAAATTTGCAGTTGATGTTTTTGCAAAGAAATGCAGGCTTGCAATAGTCAATAAAGATGGCATTGCCAGAGTATCATCAAAGGTATTGGCGGGGGAAGTGGTTACGATGTCGGTCGACTGGGAGCACATCCCGGATAAGCACAGAAGCCTTATAAAGGCATTTTTAGATGAAGCTGATATGAGTGCTGATGCAATAAAAACAGTGGACTTCCCACCTGCTTACGGAGCTGATATTGTAGTATCATGCGAAAAAGCAAAGGACCCTAAAAATGGCAGTATTTACTTAAAACCCACACAATTTGTACTTGGTATTGGGTGCAGAAGGGATACAGCGTTTGAAAATATTGACAGGGCAATCAGACAAAGTCTTTTAAAGCTACAAATAGATATTTCGGATATAGACATGATTGCATCAATAGATGTGAAAAAAGATGAACCGGGAATAAAGGAATTTTGCGAAAGAAACAGGATAGAATTTGTCACTTATACCGCGGATGAGCTCATGGCGGTGCAGGGAGAATTCAGTGCCTCGCAGTTTGTCAGGGAGCATGTTGGAGTGGACAACGTGTGCGAGCGTGCAGCAGTGCTTGCAGGCAGCAGGGAATGCAATAAAGCAGGAGAACTTATTTATAAAAAACATAAATATGACATGGTAACGGTTGCGGCAGCAAGGTATCCTGATTAATCATAAATGAGGGATAAAATACCTTTTGACCCTCATATCATTAAATATAATTGCAAATAGCCGCATGGTTACATAAAATTTAGTAGAGATGGAGATTAACATGAATAAAATTTACATAGTAGGTATGGGGCCGGGCTTTGAAAACATGATGACAAAGCAGGCGATTGACGCCCTGGAAGCGAGTGATGTCATAGTGGGATACACCGTATATATAAAGCTGCTTGGAGAAAAATTCCAGACAAAAGAGCTTTTGACCACTCCGATGCGTCAGGAAAAAGAAAGATGTCATCTGTGCTTTAAAAAGGCACTTGAGGGCAAAACAGTTTCTCTTGTATGTAGTGGCGATGCCGGAATATACGGACTGGCCTCTCTTATGTATGAGATTGGGCAGGAATACGATAACGTAGAGCTTTCGGTAATACCCGGCATTACAGCGGCAAACAGTGGTGCGGCAGTGCTTGGAGCACCATTAAACCATGATTTTTGTACCATCAGCTTAAGTGACCTGCTCACGCCGTGGGATAAGATTGAAAAGCGTCTTGTGGCTGCTGCAGAGGGTGATTTTGTCATAGCACTGTACAATCCGTCAAGTCACAAGAGAAAGGACTATCTGATGAGAGCCTGTGATATTCTGCTTCGTGCGATAGAGCCGGATAGAGCCTGCGGCTATGTCGAAAATATCGGACGTGAGGGAACAAGCTATACGGTCTGTACTCTCGGTGAGCTTCGCAGTGCACAGGTTAACATGTTTACGACAGTATTTATCGGCAATGAGGGTACACAAATAATTGACGGAAAGCTTGTCACAAGGAGAGGATATCAGATTGAGTAAAATACTGATTTTTGCAGGAACAACAGAGGGACGTAAGCTATCAGAGCATCTGTGTGAAAGAGGCATAGAGCATACGGTTTTCGTGGCAACAGAATACGGTGAAATCGTGCTGCATGACAATCCGTTCGCGCATGTTCATATGGGGCGTATGGACAGCGAGGGCATGAGAAGCTTTTTTGCGGAACAAAAATGTGAGCTCATAGTGGATGCAACCCATCCGTATGCAGCCATAGTTACCGAAAATATAAAGCAGGCAGTTTATGTGTTTAACGAGGCACATGCTGTTACAGACAATCAGGCGGATAGCAGCATATCAGAAAATATCGAATATGTGCGTCTTAAAAGAGATACGGATATATCAGCAGATTACGATAATATCCGCTATTTTGAGGACAATGAAGCATGTGCAAAGGCACTTAACAATACAGACGGAAATATACTGCTCACAACAGGAAGCAAGGAGCTGTCAGTGTATTGTAAAACCTCAGACGTCAGGGAAAGATTGTATGTGCGCGTGCTTCCGGGGCTTGAGAGCATAAGCTTATGCATGCACAATGATATTACAGGAAAGCACATTCTGGCATTGCAGGGACCGTTTAGCACACAGCTTAATGAGGCACTTATTGACCAGTATGACATCAGATGTCTGGTCACCAAAAAAAGCGGTGCGGCCGGGGGCTTTATTGAGAAAATAGCTGCCGCAAAAAATAAAAATATTCCGGTCTATATTGTGGGGCAAAGCGTGCAGGATGATGGAATGTCATTTGAAGCTGTTTGTGAATATATTGACAGTAAATATAACAAGCTTCATATCATGCTTGCCGGCATTGGAATGGGAAATGATGCTTGCATGACAAAAGCTGTTTCAGATGCAATAGAAAGCGCTGATATTATACTTGGCGCAAGCCGCATGATAGAAAAATACAGTGCGAAGATAGACAAAAAGCCGTATTATCTTGCAGAACAGATTATTCCTTATCTATACGAAATTTGTACAGATACTGCAAAAATCAGTAATGTTCTTATATTATTCTCGGGAGATACGGGCTTTTACAGTGGAAGCAGAAAGCTGTATCTGGCGATAAAAAATGAAATATCCGAAGGAAAATTAAATGCGGATGTGTCAATCCTTCCTGGAATTTCATCTGTGTCATATATGGCGGCAGCAGTCGGTGAAACCTACAACGATGCGTATATATGCAGCATCCACGGAGTAAAGCTTTCTAATATCACATCACGGATTAGCCATCATGCAAAAACGTTTATGCTGATGTCAGGTGTAAAGGATGTGAATATGCTTGGACACCTATTAAGCAGTGACGAAAGGTATGGTTTACAAAAATGCTCGGTAACTGTGGGATACCAGCTATCCTATCCGGATGAAACTATATTGCAGCTTTCGCCACAGGAGTGCACAAAGCTTAAAAGGGAGGGACTGTATATCTGCATAATAAAAAATCCCAATCCGGTTGCAAAAAATGTCACACCGCAGCTAAGTGATGCAGCATTTATCCGTGAAAAGGTTCCGATGACCAAAGAGGAAATAAGGCATGTAAGCATCTGCAAACTTCATTTGAAATCGGATTCAGTGCTTTATGATGTGGGAAGCGGAACCGGCTCCATAGCGGTAGAGGCCGCATCACTTTCCGATGATATGGAGGTCTATGCCATCGAGCAGAAGGAAAATGCCGTGCAGCTTATCACACAAAATAAAGAAAAGCATGGACTTGAAAATATCCATGTGATAAATGCAAAGGCTCCTGACGGAATGGACACTCTTCCGATGCCGACACACGCATTTATCGGAGGCAGCGGTGGCAATCTAAAGGAAATAATAGAGGCCATTAAAGTAAAAAATCCACATATCCGTATAGTGATAAATGCAATTTCCATGGAAACAATTTGTGAGATAAAGGAAATATTGTCGGCATATGATGTGAAAAATGAGGATATCGTGCAGCTGCAGGTCAGCCGCTCAAAGCAGATAGGACATTACCATCTGATGCAGGCAGAAAATCCGGTATGGATATGTTCATTTGAATTTTAACCTGGGCTTTTATGCTACAACCCATAATAAATCATCGAAGGCTGATATTTTAAGATATATGATGAAATAAAGGATGAATATATGAAAATAAATCGTTTTATGATAGCCGCGCCAAAAAGCGGCAGTGGAAAAACAATGATAACCTGCGCTTTACTGCAGCTTTTAAAGGATAGCGGAAAAAACGTATTGTCATATAAGTGCGGACCTGATTATATTGACCCGATGTTTCACAAAAAGGTGCTTGGCGTATCATCCAAAAATCTCGATACGTTTTTTACGGACGAAAAGACAACAGTGCAGCTTTTCTTAGATGAAAGAGCTGATGGCGATTTTGCTGTCCTTGAGGGTGTGATGGGATTATATGACGGGCTCGGCGGAATATATGAGCAGGGTTCGTCATACCATCTGGCAAAGGTGACGCAGACTCCGATAATACTCGTGGTGGACGCAAAGGGAATGGGAAAGTCAGTGCTTGCTCTTATAGCCGGTTTTTTGCAGTATGACACTCAGCACTTGATTAAGGGGGTTCTGCTCAATCGGATGTCGAAGGGCTATTATGACATCATAAAGCCTCTGATAGAGAAGGAGCTTTTCGTAAAAGTAGTCGGGTATTTTCCGGAACAGAAGGATATCGGGCTTTCAAGCAGACATCTGGGGCTTGTCATGCCGGATGAGCTTTCAGATATAAAAAAACAGCTCAATGAAACTGCCGACAGGCTAAAAAAGACTATAGATATAGATTTGTTTATAGATATAGCAGAAGCGGCAGATGAAATTGGTGACAGCGAAAATGTAGATGTATATAATGAAAAAAATATAGGTAATTGTGATCAAAATGAATTTTCACAAAATAAAGCAATAAATACCGTAAACATAGCTGTTGCCATGGACGAAGCCTTTTGTTTTTATTATGAAGATAATTTGAGGCTTCTTGAAAAATGCGGAGCACAATTACTGTATTTTTCGCCACTGCACGATACCAGCCTTCCAGAGGATTGTGATGCAATGCTGCTTGGAGGCGGTTATCCGGAGCTGTATGCAAAGGAACTGAGTAAAAACGTATCTATGCTGAATGCCATAAAAAAAGCTTTTAGAGCCGGAATGCCGACGGTTGCAGAGTGTGGAGGGTTTATGTATCTTCACGCATATATCCGTAATATCTGTGATGATACAGATGAGCAAAATAAGGCTGATGTACAAAACAAAGCAGATATACAAAATGATATGAATAAGTCGCAGCTTGTGGGCGCATTGGATGGTGGGTGTCATTTTAAGGGAAAGCTGGTCAGGTTCGGATATATTGAGCTTGCGGAAAAGCATAGCAATTTTCTACCGCCAAATGAAAAAATAAAGGCGCATGAATTTCATTATTACGACAGCACCGATAACGGAGCCGATTGTATTGCGACCAAGCCGGCCACAGGCAGAAGCTACGACTGCGTGATAAGCCATGATAATTACTGGCTTGGATTTCCGCACCTGTATTATCCGTCAAATCCGCATTTTGCAGAGAGCCTTGTGAGAAAAGCATATGAATATAGAAGGAATAAAAATGGAAAACTCTTATAAATACTTTAAAAACACAGATTGCAAATATTTTCCGTGTCACAAGGGACTTTCGGATGACTTTAATTGTCTGTTTTGTTATTGTCCTATGTATAGTATGCCAAACTGTCCCGGAAGTAAGACATACATAGAGAAGAATGGCAAAAAAATCAAGATATGTACAGACTGTATGTTTCCACACAGACCGGAAAATTATGATAAAATCATACAGATTTTGATTAGGAATAATAATAACTGATTTATGGGCTAAAGCCGTTCGGATGTGGATGTTTTGAAAGCCTTTATGATCTATTGAACAATATTTTATGTGAAACTAGTATTGCTATTGTGCGGACATTTGCATATAATAAAGATAGATGGAAATACTACTCACGAAAGGAGATGTTTTATATGGCTACAAAATCAGCAAATTTATATGCAAGGATTGAACCAGATGTCAAAGAAAAAGCAGAAAGTATCCTGTCTACACTTGGTATCCCTGCTTCCAGTGCTATCAATATGTTTTATAAACAGATTATCTTACAGAGAGGACTTCCGTTTGAAGTAAAAATACCATCTGCCAGACCTGTTGATATCAGCACATTATCAGAAGTAGAGTTCAATGAAGAATTGGAGAAAGGATATGCGGATATGCAGGCTGGACGGACAAAAAATGCGAAGAAAGCCTTTGCTGACATTCGCAAGGATTATGGCTTATGATATATGAAGTAGAAGTATCCGAACAGGCTGACAGTGATTTGAGAGGGATTTTTGAATATATTGCTTTTGAATTACAATCGCCGGAAAATGCAAGCGGACAGCTTGACCGTCTGGAAGAACAGATATTAAGTCTGGATACGATGCCGGAGCGTTATCGAAAATATGAAAAAGAACCGTGGAAAAGCCGTGGACTTCGTGTATTACCAGTAGACAATTATGTGGTACTTTATATTCCAGACAGCGTAAAAAGGTTGTAACAATACTTAGAGTAATGTATGCCGGACGGGACATAGACAATCAGTTAAATCTCCACACAAAGCAATAAAGGATATGATTTAAAGCAGTCTTTCATTTATGATCGACTGCTTTTTTCATATCACACAATGAGCAGCACCAAGAACGCCGCCGCACACGCCGCCGGACGGCGGGGCGTCGCCTCATGACGGAACCGCCTTACGCGGGGTACGCATCCGCTGACCGAAGAAGGTCAAAAAACAAAAGACGCAAAAAGGAGAGGACACCATGACCGCCACAACCCGGAACATCATCGAGGAACTCAGGCGGGCCGCAACCGAACAGGGGGCGGGCGAAGCCGTCCGCACCATCGCCGGCCCCGCGCTCAAGACATGGATGCGAGCCCTCGACGGCAAGGATGCGGACCCGGAACGGCTCGACGACCTCGCCACGCTCATGACGGCCCGCCTGTCCATCAGGGACGCCGCACTCATCGCCGCCGTCGAACCCAAGCTCGACACGGCGACCGTCATCGACATGGCCGCCCGGCCCCACTCGTTCAACAACAAGACGCTGCTGACCGAAACGCTCAACGTCGGGTTCGGCGACCCCCACATCCGCCCCGACGAGACCCGCCTCGCCCGCGCGGTGCGGGAGGCGTGCGCGATGGCCGACCGCGCCAGGAAGCACGGCGGGCCCGTCGCCCAACCCTACGCCCTCGCCGCCTACCTCGCATGGTGGGACGGCGACGGGAAGGCCGCCACCCTCGCCGCCATCGCCGCACTGGACGACGACCCGGAAACCAGCCTCGCCATCATGGTCGCCGCCATGGCCGCATCCGGCCGATACCCCGCATACCTGCGCTGACCGACAGAAAAAACAGCCGTGGCGTCCGACGGCACACGCCATCGGACGCCACGACGGAAAGGACACGACACCATGCACGCGAACACCATCGAAACCACCGCCAATCAACAGGGCTGGACGCTCCACACCGGATTCGCCGGCGGGCAATGGCTCGAAACCAGCAGCCCCGCCGGGGAAGACCTCATCATAGACGTGCCTTCGGGCCGGCCCATCCCCGAAACGGTGCACGAACACGCCGAACAATTCGACCCCGACGAACACGTGCGAGCCCTCGTCAGGAGCCCGATGAAAGGACAACCCGGCACCATCGCGGAACTCCTCGAAGACGCCAAAGCCATACAAACCATGCTCGACCGGCTCGACGCCGCGCTGTCCGCCCCGCCGGACGACGACCCCCACTGGGAGCAATGGACGGCCGAAGCGCTCGACGAAATGCTCGACGACGTGGCGCACAAGGCCTCCAGCCTCGCCCAAACCGTCCTCTGGCACCACCACGCCGCCAACCACGGCATCGAAACACCGGAGAATACCCGCCGCCAATGCCTCGACACGCTCGACGACCTGCGCGACCTCATGAACCGGGACGCCAGCCGCCACCCCCTCACATGACGGAGAAGGAAAACGCCGACGGCAGGCCCGTCATCCGAAAGAGTCCCCGCCCGCATCAGGCAGGCGGACGGGGACGGCCCCCGGCGGGCAAAGGGGCTCACACCGCCCCTTTGCAAACCCCGGCCGGCCCACGCCGCCGGACCCCACCCAGACGCCGCGCCCCGCCAAGCGGGACGACGGCGAAACGGGCGAAGCCCTACCAGACGAAGGAGCCGCGCCGCCGGCATGTCCGCTCCCGGGATGCAAGGCCCCAAAAAGGGGCCATCATCGCATCCCGTCCGCGTCCACGCCGCGGACACGGCACGATTCCCCCGCACGGAACCCGCCCCAAGGGGCGGGCCGGCCCATTCCTTTTCTTTTCGGCCGGTCGGCTTCGCCTCTGGATCATACCGGCGTCGCGGAACCCGTCAACGCGCCACGCAACGGGCTGCGCCCGGCGCGATCGATTGGACGGAACCCGCTTTGGCCGGTAACGCTGCGCTTGACCGAAAGGCCAAAAAGAAAAAACAGGGGATAGCCGGACAGACGATCCACGACACAGGAAAGGACACCATCATGAGCCAGTACAGGATAACGGCCACCATCACCAGCCAGACACAGGCCACCGACTCCGGCGCATGGCAGATGGGCATCACCTGGAGGAAAAGCCTCACCCTCGACCCCGCCGAAACCCAGGAGGCCGCCGACCTCAGGAACCAGGCATGGGAACAGGCCGCGAACGGCATCGACGACGAGACCACCCGCCGCATCTGGCAACAAGTCGACACCGTCACCGCACGCGAAGCCGAACGCCTGCGCGCCCAGGCCAGAAAACTCATCGGCCTGCTCAACGCCGACCGGCCCGCGCTCGACGAAAACGGCTACCCCATGTGGGACCACCTCATCGCCCTGTCCAACAGGCAATGCTGGCAATGGGAGATCGCCGCCGCCCACAGCGGCTGCCTCGCCGCCATCATGCAGGCCGCCGGCATCGACGACTGGCCGCCAGCCGACTCCATGCCCGACATCACCAACCCCGTCATCACCATCAACCTGTCCACCAACCAATGAGCCGGGCAGGCCGACGCTATCGCGCCGGCAACAGGTGACCCACACGGAAGACGGCACGGGCCGCCTCCCGAAAACAGAACAGCCATAACCCACAAGGAAAGGAACACCATCATGGCGACCATCAACCAGATCGCGCTGACCATCAGCGGAAACACCGGCAGCATCGAATTCCACACCCGACAGGACGGCGGCATATGGGCCACGTTCGACGTCGCCCAGACCAGCCGCACCCAGAACCCGCAGACCGGCCAATGGGAGGACGGCGCCACCACATGGATCCGTTGCACCGCCAGCGGATACCTGGCCGAACACCTGCAGCACAGCATGCTGCCGACCGGACCCGACGGCAAGCAGAAAGGCGTGCCCGTCATCGTCACCGGCAGCTACGTGCAAAGGGAATACACGAACCAGCAGGGAGCGAAACGAAGCATCCTCGAACTGCGCGCCACCGACCTCGCCGTCAGCCTGCGCGCCGGCACCGTCGCCTACAACAAGGCACCGCGCGACAACGGGTTCGCGGGACGCACTCCACAGTCGAGCCAGCCCATGGCCCAGCCGCAGCCCCAGCAGCCGACGACGCCCGCCAACGACCCGTGGAACGCCACGGGAGCCCAAACCAGGCAGCCCGCCTTCACCGACGGGTTCGCGCCCGCGGCACCCCAGCAGCCGGCGATCTGACGACGACCACACACGACCAAGGCCGGCCCACACATACGCCGGGCCGGCCCTCACCCGGAGAAGAGGCCAACATGCGGCGACATGCCATGGACGAATGGATCGACACCGGCGACGAGGAAGGAGCGGCGAAGGCGTTCGACTCGATGGACGAACGGATCCGCCCGCCCATCGGCGCGCAGCCACGCCAGATCACCCCCAGCAGGACGACCCTGGACGCATGCCAGCGGGCCGGCTGCCCCATCGAGGCCGGCGCCATCCACGCCTGGCTGTGCACATGGAGCGTCCGCAGCATCGACGGCACCGTGATCCGACGGGACATGCTCCTGATCGACGTGAAACGCGAAAACGAGATATGGAAGGCGACAAGCCGATACCGGCTCGACGGCATCCGCACGGGACGGCAGGCGCAGGCCGCGCTCCTGCTCGCCGCCACCGGGGCGCTGCGGCCCATCCAGGAACGATTCAAATAAACGGCATGGGCCGAGACATGGACGAACGGTATCGGTATCATTCCCGAATCAACACCAAGCAGATTATGATATTATATGGAAAACACATAAGGAGAAGGAGGCTTACCATGGCATTGATCCAGGTCAACGTCCCCGACGACGTCAAAGCGCGTGCCGACGCCGCCTTCGCGCGCAACGGCATCACCACGCCCGCCGCCATGAAGATGATGGTCACCCAGGTCGCCAACGAGAACCGCACGCCGTTCGACGGCGTCTTCTCCTCCCCGTCCGCACGCGAACTCGGCGAGGACGTACGCCGCGACATGCTGCTCGCCGAGGCCCAGGAATACGGGCTGATCGCCGACGACGCCACCGACGCGCGAACCATCCCCGACGACGTGCTCGGGGAACTAGGCCTCACCGCACAGGAGGTAGGCCAGTGAACTGGAACGTCAAGGCCTCGCCCCACTTCTGGCGGACCGCGCTGCCCCTCAAGGAGAAATACACCCACGAACAGTTCGCGTCCATCATCCGATCCATAAGGGAGGCGATCTGCGAACTGGCGGCCAAGGGGCGCGTGGAGGAGAGCGGATGGCGCGACCACCCGCTCGAGCGCAGCCCGTTCGGGGACGGAAACCACTTCGAGTTCCACACCTTCGACGACGACGTGCTCGTGGTCTACTTCAGACGCGAGGCGAAACGCACCATCCGCATGGTCGGCATCTACGACCATGACACCATACCCGACGACGAGTGATCAGAAAACCACAGGGAAACAAACAGGCGGGGCCATCCATAAGCCGGAGGCCCCGCCTTCGCATTCCAGACAGGAACAGGTGACGTCCATCAAAGATGGCCGAACGCCGAATCCATGTTCGCCAGAACCCCGGCAACGAGGCGACGGATGCCAGCCAAAGCCGTGGACGTGGAAACATACAGCCATCTCAATCCGGACAGTTCGACGCAGGCATCGACGTGCCCGCCATCCACGAACCGGGATGGAGACGGCATCCATCCAACCAAGCCGGGACGATGACGTGGCCCGGGTCCCGGCGTCCATCTTCGTTTTCCCCTCCCGATCGGTTCCTTGACGCAGCATGCCACGGCGCACGCCGGGACGTCAACGGTCCACGCGACCCCTGCGGGGGCCCCGCGCGTCCCATTGACGCCCCGACGCGCACCGCGGCAAAGAGCGGTCGTCACCAACCGGAAAGGAAAACGAAGATGAACACCAAGACCCTCGACAACACCGCAAACGACCCCTGGGCGGACATCGCGACCGCCGACCTCGTCAACTACGTACGCAACACCGGACACTTCCCCGCCGCCGGATACCAGGCACCGAAGCCCCAGGCCGGAATCGACCCTTGGGCGCCGGCCAAGTGACCGGCTGGGGATGGCGGGGCCGGGCGGGCCCTGTCCTCCCTTGACCGACCAGCAAAACGTGAATGCAATTATCATCACGATAATAGCTATTTTTTGAACCGATTGGAGCAGGGCGAATGGCGGGAAACATCACATTGGACAACCTCGTGTCCGTGTCCGAACTCAGCCACGGAGGGGTCAGCAAGACGCTCAGCAGGGTGGGGGACAACAACCCCATCGTGGTCATGCGAAACAACAAGCCGGCCGCCATCGTCATCAGCCCGGACGATTACCGCCGACTCACCGAGGCCGAAGAGGACTTCGCCCTGTACCTCGAAGCCGAGGAACGAATGAAGAGGGACGACGGGACAAGACTCGGCATGGACGACGTGTTCGGCAAGGACTACAAGCCCGTCGATGACGGCTATGTTCCGGAGTTCGAATGATGGTCGTCGTCGTTTCCGTTCGTGACGACAACACCGTCTACAAGAAAGCGGCAAGAAGAATAAAAAAGGACCTGGCATAGTCGCACACGATAAAGGGGACGGAGTCCGATGACGGCTCCGCCCCCTTTGCCGTCGGCCGGACGGGCCGATCGGGCACGGAGGGCGGCATCGACCGTGGACCCATCCAATCCAATCCGGCCCGGTCCACGATCATGCCCACGCCGTGTGGGCCATGGCCGGCATCCAGGACCGTGGACCAAGGACTAGGAGGCCGAATGGGCCACGTCGATGCGTGTGGGCCATCAGCATGCCCTGCGCGCTTCCGGACCACATCATGCGAATGGGCCAATGGGCCACATGCCGGACCGATCATGCGGCCCACGCGAAAGCCCATGTGAGGGCCGGCATCGCGGACCACCCTGACGGACCGTGGACCGTGCAAGGGATGGTCCCGCGGACCACCCTGACGGACCACGGTCCATTCGGCGGACCAACCAAATACGTGGTCCACGCGAAAGCCCATGCGGGGACGGCCACGCGGACCACCCCTGGTCCATGGACCGGGCCGGACGATGGCGTCCCCGTCCACCGGGCCACGGTCCAAGGACCATATGGGCCGGTCGGCGGGCGGACCCGGTTCATGCGGTCCATGGCCCGAGAGCCCATCGCCATCGGGCCGGTCTCCCCAAACGCACATGGAGCGGAGCCATGCGCATCGCGCGGCGCGCCCGGAACCGGTGCCGCATCCCCGACAGTCGACGAACAGGCTCCCGACCGTGGACGTCTCCCCGTTCGGCAGGAGCCGGCACCCGCCGGGGCCGCCATGCCCGGCCTCCCTGCGTCAGCCGGCCCCGAACAAACAACGGCACAACAGACACATACGCGAAATAAAACCCGACATGAAAACCAGCACCCAGACAGACGAAAAAGCACGACACAGAAACCAGAAACAACGAAGACAGAACCAAGAACCCACACAGCCAGCCACAAGGTACGACGCCATCAGAAAACCCAAGAAAAAGCACATTCCGATGCAATCTCCGAAGGAGATGGACTTCTTGCACCCACCGCCTCGCGGCGGCCGCCTATCGGCGGAACGGCAACGTTTTTGATGGTGTTTGCCGTCCGGACGTCCGATATCGGGGTTCGGCGTTATCGACGGGACGGGAGACGCGGGCCGGGTGGGGGCGCCATGAACGATGGGAACATGATCCAGGAGCCGCCCGCATGCCCGGTGTGCGGGCTCGCGGTGGAGGAGCGGGACCCGCGCCGCGGGAAGCCGCTGTCGATCCACCGGGCATGCCGGAACCGGCGTGTTTTGCTTCAATGTTTGTTCGACAGGTTCGGCAGTGTTTTTCCGCAGTGTGG
>ERZ825324.662-NODE-662-length-47087-cov-31.251658_pt1 | contig 47087 bp, 36 predicted proteins | sample MGYA00519859_ERZ825324 | MGnify/ENA primary metagenome ERZ825324 (study PRJEB31778, sample SAMEA3449198) | human gut metagenome | biome: human gut; feature: human-associated habitat; material: faeces | place: United Kingdom | collected 2010/2012 ...
GCGATTATTGCAGGAAAAGAACCTGCACTTGCATAAAGTTATGTAAGAAAAAGAGCCTTTGAGTTAAAATGACTTGGAGGCTCCTGTTATTTTTCAGTAAGGAGTTAGGAGTAGTAAATGGATATTAATAGACAGCAGAAAGCTCCAATTTATGAGGCACTTGAGGAATTTAAAAAAAGAAGAGTGGTTCCATTTGATGTGCCTGGGCACAAAAGAGGCAGGGGAAACCCGGAACTGGTACAGCTGCTTGGACAAAAGTGCGTGGAACTGGACGTAAATTCCATGAAACCACTGGATAATTTGTGCCATCCGGTTTCTGTTATCCGCGAAGCAGAAGAACTGACGGCAGATGCATTTGGCGCAGAAAATGCATTCCTCATGGTTGGGGGAACGACATCGGCAGTGCAGGCAATGATATTGTCAACCTGTAAGGCGGGCGATAAAATTATATTACCGAGAAATGTCCATAAAAGTGCACTTAATGCACTGGTGCTTTGTGGGGCAGTTCCGGTTTATGTGAATCCGGAGATGAATGCGAAACTTGGGATTTCTCTCGGAATGGAAATAGACCAGGTTGCCAGGGCGATTGAGGACAACCCGGATGCAAAAGCGGTTCTGGTAAACAATCCGACGTATTACGGGATATGTTCAGATCTCCGGGCAATCGTAAAACTTGCTCATTCCAGAGGAATCAAGGTGCTTACAGATGAAGCACATGGGACGCATCTGTATTTTGGGGAAAACCTTCCGGTATGTGGTATGGCAGCAGGCGCAGACATGTCTGCCATCTCCATGCACAAATCCGGGGGAAGCCTTACACAAAGCTCCATCCTTCTTACCGGGAAAGCGGTAAAAGCAGATCATGTCAGGCAGATTATCAATCTGACACAGACAACCAGTGCATCGTATCTCCTTTTATCGAGTCTTGATATTTCAAGAAGAAATCTTGCGTTGCGGGGAAGAGAATCTTTTGCCAGAGTTGCAAAAATGGCAGAATATGCCAGAAATGAAATCAATTCTATTGGCGGTTACTATGCCTATGGGCGTGATCTGGTAAATGGAACCAGCATTTACGATTACGATGTCACCAAGCTGTCCGTTTATACACTGGATATCGGGCTTGCCGGAATAGAAGTATATGACCTGCTCCGGGATGAATATGACATACAGATCGAATTCGGTGATATCTGTAATATCCTTGCGTATATTTCCATTGGTGACAGAATTCAGGATATTGAGAGACTCGTAGGGGCATTGCAGGATATCAAGAGGTTATACAGCAGGGACAGGACAGGGCTTTTGTCCGGGGAATATATCAATCCGGAGGTGGCGGTATCTCCGCAGAAAGCTTTTTATGCAGAAAAAAAATCGCTAAGTATAAAAGATTCCGTGGGATGCATCAGTGGAGAGTTTGTCATGTGCTACCCACCGGGGATTCCGATTCTTGCCCCGGGGGAACGGATTACAAAAGAGATTGCGGAATATATTCTGTATGCAAAAGAAAAAGGATGCTCCATGCAGGGAACCGAAGATCCGGCAGTGGAATATCTTCAGGTACTGGCATGAGTGGCAACAGGAGGTAAAGATATGCAAATGTGGTTTTCGGAATATCATACAGTTAATGTAAAACTGGATGTCCGGATAGAGGAGCAGCTTTTTTCGGGGAAAAGTGAATATCAGAAGATAGATGTATTTAAATCCTATGAATTTGGAAAAATGGCAGCATTGGATGGTGAAATTGTTTTTTCCGATGCAGATGAATTTATATATGATGAAATGGTGACCCATGTGCCGATGGCAGTCCATCCCAATGCGAAGAAAATTCTGATTATCGGTGGCGGGGATGGGGGTGTGGCGAAAGAACTCATAAAATACCCGTTTGTTGAAAAGATTGACGTGGTAGAAACCGATAAAATGTTTGTGGATGTATGCAGAAAATTTTTCCCGGAGGTGGCATGTGGGTTAGAGGATCCCAGAATTTCAATGTATTATGATGATGGGCTTAGATTCCTGCGTGGGAAAAATGATGAATACGATCTGATCATCAACGATTCAACAGATCCATTGGGGCATACGGAAGGACTTTTTACAAAAGAATTTTACGGAAGCTGTTATAAAGCTCTCCGGGAGGACGGAATCATGGTGTATCAGCACGGAAGCCCGTTTTATGACGAGGATGAGGCTGAATGCCGGAAAATGCACAGAAAAGTCTACAAGTCATTCCCGATCAGCCGGGTATACCAGGCACATATCCCGACCTGTCCTTCCGGGTACTGGCTATTCGGATTCGCTTCTAAAAAGTATCATCCGCTGAATGATCTTGATGCAGAAAGATGGGATGCATTTGGAATGAAAACATGGTACTATACTACAAATTTACACCGGGGGGCATTTATGCTTCCAAAATATGTAGAGGACTTACTCGAAGAGGAAGAAACCCGGTAAAATAAATGATACAGGAGGAATAAAAATGAGCAGATTACTTATTATTGGATGTGGCGGTGTTGCACAGGTGGCAATCAGAAAATGCTGTCAGAACAGTGAAGTTTTCACGGACATCATGATTGCAAGCCGTACCCTGTCAAAATGTGACGATTTAAAGGCAAAACTTGAAGGGAAAACAGCTTCCAGAATTGAGACGGCAAGGGTTGACGCGGACAACGTGGAAGAATTAAAAACACTGATCCGTTCGTACCGGCCGGATGCAGTGCTTAATGTGGCACTCCCTTATCAGGATCTTACGATTATGGATGCATGTCTTGCCTGTGGAGTTGACTATATTGATACCGCAAACTACGAGTGCGAGGATACGCAAGATCCACAGTGGAGGGAAATTTATGAGAAGCGGTGCAAAAAACTGGGATTTACCGCTTACTTTGATTATTCCTGGCAGTGGGCTTATCAGGAAAAATTCAAGGAGGCAGGACTTACCGCAATTCTTGGAAGCGGATTTGACCCTGGTGTCACATCGGTATTTACGGCATATGCGCAGAAACATTATTTTGATGAAATCCACACCATTGATATACTTGACTGTAATGGCGGAGATCATGGATATCCGTTTGCCACAAACTTTAATCCGGAGATAAATCTTCGGGAGGTATCCGCTAACGGTTCCTACTGGACGGATGGGCACTGGGTAGAAACCGAGCCGATGGAGTGGCGGGCACAGTATAATTTTGACCAGGTCGGAGAAAAAGATATGTATCTTCTCCACCATGAGGAAATAGAATCCCTTGCCAAAAATATTCCGGGTGTGAAAAGAATCCGGTTTTTCATGACGTTTGGACAGAGTTATCTTACACACATGAAATGCCTTGAGGATGTGGGAATGCTCCGGACAGATCCGATTATGGTAGACGGAAAAGAAGTGGTGCCGTTACAGGTGTTAAAAGAACTGCTTCCGGATCCGGCATCACTTGGACCACGGACAGTAGGGAAGACAAATATCGGATGTATTTTTAATGGGATAAAGGACGGAAAAAAGAAATCTATTTATATTTATAATGTATGTGACCATCAGGAATGTTACAAAGAAGTGGAATCACAGGCAGTTTCCTACACAACAGGAGTACCGGCAATGATAGGTTCCATGATGGTTGTGACAGGACTCTGGAAAAAGCCCGGGGTATTCAATCTTGAGGAGATGGATCCGGATCCGTATATGGAGGCACTGAATAAATTTGGTCTTCCATGGAAGGTAGTCGAAAATCCGGTATCCGTGGATTGTTACAAGACAGCAGACCCTTCTGTTCATATGGATTGAGCCGGAGGGAAGGATGAAGATTAATGAACTGAAAACTCCCTGCTACGTGATAGATGAGGGAAAACTGACAGAAAACCTGAAGATTTTGCATCATGTAATGCAGAGAACGGGCGCAAAGATCCTTCTTGCACAGAAAGCGTTCAGCGCATTTTGTGAATATCCCCTGATTGGAAAATATTTAAGTGGGACGACGGCAAGCGGGCTGTATGAAGCACGTCTGGCACAGGAAGAGATGGGGAAAGAAAACCATGTCTTCTGTCCGGCATATCTGCCGGAAGAAATGGACGAACTGGTAAAAATATGTGACCATATTGTTTTTAATTCCGTTTCCCAGTTTCTGGTTCATAAGGAAAAAATCAAAGAAGCAGCCGCAGGGGTAAGTACAGGACTTAGAATTAACCCGGAGTGTTCTACACAGGAAGGGCATGAGATTTATGATCCGTGCGGTACAGGTTCAAGGCTTGGTCTAACGAGGGCAGAGCTTGACAAAGCCATACAAAACGGTTTTGACCTGTCGCAGATAGATGGGTTTCACTTCCATACGCTCTGTGAACAGAATTCGGATGCCCTGGAAACGACACTTGTTGCTGTGGAAAAAAAGTTTGGAGATCTGCTGTACGGACGGAAATGGCTTAATATGGGTGGCGGACATCATATCACAAAAGCCGGTTACGACATGGAAAAACTGGAGAACTGTATCCGGCGCATGCAGGAAACATATGACCTTGAAATTTATCTTGAGCCGGGGGAGGCAGTAGCCCTGAATGCAGGCTATCTTGAGACAACCGTGCTCGATATTGTCGAAAACAATGGGATAAAGATACTGGTTCTGGACACTTCAGCGGCATGCCATATGCCGGATGTACTCGAAATGCCGTATCGTCCGCCGCTTAAGGACAGTGGAAAAGCAGGGGAGAAAGCATATACGTACCGGCTTTCTTCCTGTACCTGTCTGGCAGGTGATGTGATCGGTGATTACTCATTTGATAAAGAGATAAAAGTGGGCAACAGGCTTACATTCTGTGACATGGCAATTTATTCCATGGTCAAAAATAATACGTTTAACGGTATGCCGCTTCCGGACATCGCAGTTATGGGGGCAGATAAAGAATGCAGGGTAATCAGGAGATTTGGATATGAAGATTTTAAAGGAAGGTTGTCCTAGCAAGGATGGATTTCATATGCCGGCGGAGTATGAACCGCATAAAGGGACAATACTTATATGGCCGAAACGGCCGGGTTCCTGGATATATGGTGCAAAAAAGGCAAGAGAGGCTTTTGCGGATGTCATATGTGCCGCTGCGGAATCCGAGACGGTATATCTGCTGGTGGAAGCAGGGGAGCTGGATCATGCACAAATGATAATTGAAGCTGTCCGGAAAGAAAAAAACTATCAGAAAAATTATCCGGTCCATTATATGGAAATTGCATCGGATGATGCATGGGCGAGGGATGTCGGGCCGACCTTTGTTGTCAATGGGCAGGGGCAGGTACGGGGAATTGACTGGTGTTTTAATGCATGGGGTGGAATCTGTGACGGATTGTATGCAGACTGGGAAAAGGATGATAAAGTAGCGTCCTCTTTTTGCCGGAAGACAGGATATGATCTGTATGATGCGCATCCGTTTGTGTTAGAAGGCGGGGCAATCCATACCGATGGAGAGGGAACCATCCTTGTGACAGAAAGCTGTCTGCTCAGCAAAGGCAGGAATCCGGAACTTTCAAAAGAAAAGATCGGACAGAAGTTAAAGGATTATCTTGGGGCAGAAAAAATCATCTGGATTCCATATGGAATCTACAACGATGAGACAAACGGACACATAGACAATGTCTGTGCATTTACCGCTCCCGGACATGTGGTGCTTGCGTGGACGGAGGATCCCAAAGATCCGCAGTATCCCTTGTCATCTGCAGATCTTGCAATATTGGAAAAAGAGACAGATGCCAGGGGGCGGAAGCTCATAGTCCACAAAGTCCCGGTTCCGGGGAAGCCGGTTTGTATAACGGAATATGAATTTGCCGGTTTTTCCTTTGAAGAGGGGGAGGAGCAGCGAAAAGCAGGGGAGCGGCTTGCCGCAAGCTATGTTAATTTTTATATTACAAATGGAGGAGTCCTGATTCCCCAGTTTGAGGATGAAATGGATGCAGAGGCTGTGAACATCATAGGGGGGCTTTTTCCCGGAAGGAAGGTATACCCGGTTTACGCACGTGATATTATTGTCGGTGGTGGGAACATTCATTGTATTACACAGCAGATACCGGCAGATTCCGGGAGGATGGGAGGAGCATGATATGAGAAAAACCACAGTGTCTGCCATACAGATGGGCTGCGGCAGCGATGTAAAAGAAAATATAGAAAAAGCATCGGAACTGATCAGGGAGGCCGCTGCACAGGGGGCGCAGGTCATTCTTCCCCCTGAACTTTTCGAAAGACCGTATTTCTGTCAGGAGAGAAGGTATGAATATTATGGATATGCAAGAACGCTGGAGGAAGATGATGCTGTCATCCATATGAAAAAACTGGCAAAAGAGCTGGAAACGGTGATTCCGGTGAGCTTTTATGAAGCCGGGGATCACAGACAGATGTTCAATTCCGTGGCAGTCATTGATGCCGATGGAAGTGTGCGCGGCATTTACAGGAAAACACATATTCCGGACGACCATTATTATCAGGAAAAATTTTATTTTACGCCCGGTGATACAGGGTTTCGGGCATTTAAAACCAGATATGGGACGATTGGGGTTGGAATCTGCTGGGATCAGTGGTTTCCGGAGACGGCAAGAGGCATGGCACTAAAAGGGGCGGAACTTCTTTTCTATCCAACTGCAATCGGAAGCGAGCCGATACTTGGCTGCGACAGTATGCCGCACTGGAGACGGTGCATGATGGGGCATGCGGCATGTAATCTTATGCCGGTCATTGCTGCAAACAGGATAGGGACAGAAACCGTGGAACCGTGCGCGGAAAATGGACAGCAGAGCTCAGCCCTCACGTTTTACGGTTCCTCTTTTATCACAGACGCAACAGGGGAAGTGACAGAAGAGATGGACAGGGTATCAGAAGGCTTTATCCTGCATACGTTTGATCTGGATGAAATAGAAGAAGAAAGAAGAAGCTGGGGGCTGTTCCGGGACAGAAGACCGGAAATATATTTGAAAGAATAGTAATGGTGCGGCTGCACATATAGAAAATTTCTGTCATATGATAAAGCATACCTGAATAAAATGAAAGGATGCAAAAAAATGGCAATATTTACCAATCAGGCACAGCTCCGCTATGGAAACGCTGTAGCCAATTCCAACGTTGCAGTGGGAGAAATCCTTGAGGTACTTGCCGCAACCAAAACTGCGGTACGCAAAACATACGGGCAGAATGACCGTGTCACCTATGTTGTGAGCATAGTGAATTCCGGAAATACAGCCATGACAGGACTGACGGTTGCAGATGATCTGGGGGCATATGCATTTGGCACAGACACACTGGTGCCACTGACGTATGTGGCAGATACCGTGCGTTATTACAGCAATGGAATCTTACAGACAACACCGGCAGTCACGGCAGGACCACCCCTTTCCGTTTCCGGGATCAGTGTACCGGCGGGGGGAAACGTGACCATTGTATATGAGGCAGAAACCAATGCGTTTGCACCTCTTTTGGCGGAATCGGAGATTACCAACACGGTGACTGTTTCCGGAGGGGGAATTACACCGGTTACCGCAAAGGAAACCGTCATCGCGGAAAGTGGCCCGAAGCTGACAATCACCAAATCCGTTAGTCCGGTTCCGGTTACGGAAAATGGAACACTGACCTATACGTTCCTTATCCAGAATACCGGAAATACTGCGGCACTGGCGGCAACCGGCGCAGTGGTGACAGACACATTCGATCCGGTACTTTCGAATCTTGCGGTATCGTATAATGGAACGGCATGGTCGGATCCGGCAAATTATTCCTACAATGCCACGACCGGTACTTTTGCGACGCAGGAAGGGCAGATTACCGTACCGGCAGCAACCTTCACGCAGGATGCCACAACCGGCGAGTGGACAGTGACACCGGGGGCAGGCACACTTACCGTAACCGGAACAATCTGAGTTTTCTTTCCAGGGGATTACCACGAAATGGGTGGTAATCCCTTTTTTGCGTGACATGGCGCAGTGCTGAGTGAACAGTAACGTGGTGCTTGCATTTCCGGTATAGTTATGGAATAATTAAAAGAAAACATATGAATGCAAAATATAAAGTATAAAGGACAGGGTGAGAAACTGAAAGATGAAAAAGTATATGGGGAATAAAAAGGAAGTACTTTTATTTTATCTTCTGATGATTGCGGTGATTGGCTGGTTTGTGGTAGCGGAGACAGTGTATCCGTCAGAACGTATCAAAGCTTCCAGACCGGAGAATCTTACATACAGGGGGACATTTACCTGGCAAAGAGATCAATGATGACCATTATGGACAGAAGCGTATTATATCAGATTAACAGTCTGGAGAAACCACAGAAAATCAGTGGATTCTTAAAAGAAAAAGGGTATTCCCGGCAGAATCTTGTAGATCTGCGTAAAAACGAACAGGCAATCTGCCTGAACGGAACGTATGTACATATGAACCACATGCTTGCAGAAGGGGATGTTCTGACCGTATGGATTCGGGAAACGGAAAATTCCAGACAGATCCGTCCGGTAAAACTGCCGTTTGCCATCGTTTATGAGGATGAGGATCTGCTTGTGATCAACAAACCGGCAGGAATGCCGGTTCATCCATCCCGCGGGAATCCGGAGAATTCTCTCGGCAATGCACTGGCATGGTATTTCAAAGAGCAGGGGGTTCCCTTTGTGTTCCGCTGTATCAACCGGCTGGACCGGGATACCTCCGGGCTTACTATTGTGGCAAAACATGCGGTTTCTGCGGCGATCCTCGGGCAGATGGTGAGGGCAAAAGCCGAGCAGGGACTAAAAGCACCCGGGATTCACCGGACGTATCTTGCGCTTGTGGAGGGAAAGGTTGTGCCGGTTTCCGGCGTCATTGATGCACCGATTGCCAGACAGGAGGACCGCTGCCTGCGCCGCGTTGTTGATTTTAAGCGGGGAGACCGGGCGGTGACGCATTACCGGGTTCTGACCGGATGGCAGACCGGAAATGCACAGAAGTTTCGCAGTCTGGTAAAACTTCAGCTTGAGACCGGGAGAACCCACCAGATCCGCGTGCATATGGCATATCTGGGACATCCGCTGGTGGGAGATTTTCTTTATAATCCGGCATACGGGGAAAATCAGATTGACCGTCGGGACGATGAAAATTCCGGGGAGAGACAGATTTTTCAGGGAAAGACTTTTTCCTGTGGAAAAGAGCAATATGATATTGGCCGTCAGGCACTGCATGCATGGAAACTTTCGTTTCCGCATCCCATGACCGGACAGCCGATGAACTTTATGGCACCGCTTCCGGAAGATATGCAGCGCCTGCTGAAATCTTAAATCCGCTGTGCACAGATATCCTGCAGGCAGCAGTGTTCGCAGTGCGGTGTGGTGCGGGCCGTGCAGATGTCACGTCCGTGCAGTACAAAACGGTGGCACAGATCGTTGCCTTCTTCCGGAGGAATGATCTTCCACAATTCCATTTCTACTTTCTTTGGATCTTTAATGTGATCCACCAATCCGATCCGGTTACAAAGGCGGATGCAGTGCGTGTCCGTCACGATCGCCGGTTTTCCAAATACATCTCCCATAATCAGATTGGCACTTTTGCGTCCGACACCCGGCAATTTTAAAAGTGCATCAAAATCATCCGGTACGTTACCATCATAGACATCCCTCAGCATCCGCATGCAGGCGCTGATATCTCTGGCTTTGCTTTTGCCGAGACCGCAGGGACGCACGATTTCTTCGATTTCTTCCACGGGTGCATCTGCCAGAGCATTGACATCCGGAAATTTTTCATACAATTTTGGTACGATCATGTTTACGCGGGCATCGGTACACTGTGCGGCCAGACGGACACTGACAAGAAGCTTCCAGGCTTCGTTGTAATCCAGACTGCAGGCGGCATCCGGGTATGCCTGTTTCAGACGGCGGATGACTTCCAACGCCAGTTCTTTTTTATTTTCCGTATGCATATTCCCAGTCCTCTCTTTTCGTGTTTGCTTTATTTTACAATATTTTCTCAGAATAATAAATGATAATTTCTGGGTATTCTTCAGACATGTTCATAAGAACGTGTTATAATTACATCAAATGATTGCGAAACTCTTTTTTCAGGAATGTGTCCGGGTATTGTTTCGACCGTTCCTGGGGCTGTCTGTTTGCAGTAAACACCGATCGCGATTTTTAGTCTGCCTAAGAGGAAACCTTCGAAACGTTTATTGCGCCCACTCTCATTTGTCTTGATATATACAACCGTTTATATATTTTACACTGTGACTGCGCAAATGGAACCGTGGGCGCGCTTATTCGAAAATTCCCTCTAAGGCAGACACAAAATCACTCAGACGGTGGTTACTGCAAACAGACAGCCCCAGGAAACTATTGAACGTACAACAAATTATCAAGAAGAAAGAAGTGGCAGCCATGGGAAAAGTTTTGCAATATGAGCAGGAGGTAAAGTGATGAAAAATGCAAAGATTAACAAAGTTGTAAAGCGGTGTTTGATATTGGCTGCTGTGGTTATGACCGGGAGCTTTTGCTTTCATTCAGACATAATATATGGCGAGGTGAAGGGGGATTCCATAAAGAATATTACAGGGTTTATGCAGGATCCCAAAAAGAATTACAATACAAAAAACAAGGTTAAAATCGGTAAAGTGAATATTACCAGTTTCAAAAACCGGTATACAACAAAAGCTGAAAGAACGAAATACACAAATAATTGTGAAGAGAATGAAATGGAATCAATAATAGGATCAATTATTGATGACCGTATTATACATGCGGAAGAATATTTGACCTCTGATAAAGCTGATGCTTATATTCTGAAGAATGTAAAAAAATATGATAAGAGCAGGATGCAGGTAACTGCTAGGATGAATTCTTTTTCACAAATGATTGATGTTCGATGGAATAAGGTTTCAAAAGCAGGCGGGTATGAAATCCGGATAAAACAGTGTTACAACGGTAACTGGACAGACTGGACATACCGGAGAACCTCTGCCAATCATGTAAAAATTTATGGATGGGATGGGGCTAGAAAACTTGCAACTGTCGTGTATCATGGAGAAGTAAGTCCTCATAAACAGAAATATAATTATAAAGACAATTATGTTTTAGATGCATTATCAACCGGCTGCTCGTATAAAGTACAGGTTCGGGCATATAAAGTTGTAAAAGGAAAATATTATTATGGTCCGTGGTCTAACACAAAAACCGCGAATAAACTTTCCAGAACGCCATACACGCTTATTGATAAAAACGGAAGCCTGATCACCGCAACATATTCTATGGACACATTGGTTGGTGAATTTAGTTACGATTACAGAATCAGCCAGGATGTGGCCAAAAAAAATCCATTTGCAACTCAGCCGGATGGCTTTGAGGTGCAGACAGCAGATAATTCCGCTTTTAAAAATGCGAAATCAGAAATGTATCCAACGACCGATACTACGCTGATGCTGAATGAGATTCCATCTGGAAGTTATGTCCGTGTGAGAACATATAAAAACACATCTTCCCAGAAGATTGTAGGAGAGTGGAGTGAAACAGTTATAGCAAAATAATCTAGTTTTAACATACTTCCGGATTTGCCGTTTCTCATACAGTCAGATCTGCGATTAACGTTCAATAGTTTCTGCGGGCCGTCTGTCTGTAAGGGACACCGTCTGAGTGATTTCGTGTGTGCCTTAGAGGGAGGCTTCGAATAAGCGCGCCCACGGTTCCATTTGCGCAGTCACAGAATAAAATATATAAACGGTTGTATATATCAAGACAAATGAGAGTGGGCGCAATAAACGTTTCGAAGGTTCCCTCTTAGGCAGACTAGAAATCGCGAACGGAGTCCCTTACAGACAGACGGCCCGCAGAAACGATCGAAACGATACCCGGACACAAAAACGAAAACAGGAGAGAATATTATGGAGCGTATACATGCAGTTACCTTTGCACCATTTTGTGCAAGAGGTACCTTTGAAAAAGAAGAAACCAGACAGAGTCTGAAACTGATGAAAGAAAAGACGGGAGCAAACTATGTGATTTTTGCGCCGAACGGTGTGCAGAAGACAGCATTTTCCGAGAACATTGATTACCGAACCAAGCGGAATGTATCGGATGAGGAGCTGACTGCCATGATTGCTTACGCAAAACAGCTTGGCCTTAAGGTGGCGTTAAAGCCAACGGCAAACTGTGAGGACGGAACATGGCGTGCACATATCAATTTCTTTGATGAAGATGTCGTGTGTGAACCGAAGTGGAGCAATTGGTTCGCCTCTTACCGGGCATTTCAGGAACACTATGCCGGACTTGCGCAGCAGTGCGGAGTGGATCTGTTTATTGCAGGCTGCGAGATGGTGCAGACCGAGCGCCGCGAAGCGGAATGGAGGGAAGTGATTGCGGCAATCCGCCGGAAGTATGATGGACTGGTTTCCTACAATACGGATAAGTACCAGGAACACAATGTGAAATGGTGGGATGCGGTAGATGTGATTTCATCCAGCGGGTATTATCCGATTGACGATTGGGACAATCAGCTGGATCGTATTGAACAGGTGGTAAAGAAGTTTGATAAGCCGTTTTTCTTTGCGGAAGCCGGCTGTATGTCTGTGAAAGGTTCCAATCAGGTGCCGAATGACTGGGGCGTGCGTGGGGACTATGATGAAAAAGGACAGGCAGACTGGTTTCAGGCGATGTTTGATGCCTGCGAAAAGAGAGACTGGGTAGGCGGATTTGGCATCTGGGAATGGGCTGCATGGCATGGAGACGGCAGAAATCCTGTCAAAAGAGGGGATTATGAAGTCTACGGGAAAGCGGCAGCAGACATCATCTATCGTAAATTTTCACAAGTTTCAGAATGAAAATTTAGCTTAAATTCTGACTAAAAACATATTTACACAAACTTAAATTATGGTATACTTAAATAAAAAGCTGAATAGAAGGGGGACCTGAAATGAGTTATATGGATACATACAAGAAATGGTGCACAGACAATTATTTTGATGAGGATACCAAAAAAGAACTGCTGGCACTACAAGGAAATGATGCAGAGATCGAGGATCGTTTTTACCGTCAGCTGGAGTTTGGTACTGGTGGTCTGCGCGGGGTAATCGGCGCAGGAACAAACCGTATGAATATTTATACGGTTCGTCAGGCAACCCAGGGACTGGCAAACTACATCATTTCCCAGAACGGACAGGACAAGGGAGTTGCGATCGCTTATGATTCCCGTATCATGTCCCCGGAGTTTTCCGATGAGGCAGCACTCTGCCTGAATGCAAACGGGATTAAGACTTATCGTTTTGAATCCCTGCGTCCGACACCGGAACTGTCATTTTCCGTCCGTGAACTTGGATGTATTGCAGGTATCGTGATTACGGCAAGCCATAATCCGCGTGAGTATAACGGATACAAAGTATACTGGGAGGATGGCGCACAGATTACTCCGCCACACGATAAAAATATTCTTGCAGAAGTGGCAAAAGTCACTGATTTTTCACAGGTGAAGACTATGATGAAATCTGAGGCCGAAGCTGCAGGACTTTATCATACCATCGGAAAAGAAATGGATGACCGTTATATGGAAGAACTGAAAAAACAGTCGATCCACCCGGAAATCATCAAAGCGATGGCAAAAGATATCAAGATCGTTTACACTCCGTTACATGGAACAGGAAATCTCCCGGTACGCCGTGTATTAAAAGAACTGGGATTTGAAAATGTCTATGTAGTAAAAGAGCAGGAACTTCCGGATGGAAATTTCCCGACCGTTTCCTATCCGAATCCAGAGTCGCCGAAGGCATTTGAGCTTGCACTGAAACTGGCAAAAGAAGTAGATGCGGATATCGTTCTGGCAACCGATCCGGATGCCGATCGTCTGGGTGTTTATGCAAAGGATACCAAGACAGGAGAGTATGTAAGTTTCACTGGAAATATGTCCGGTATGCTGATTGCAGAGTACATTCTGCGTGAGAGAAAAGCAACCGGAACACTCCCGGCAAACGGTGCACTAGTTGAGACTATCGTAACCACCGACATGGCAAAGGCAATCGCAAAAGCTTACGGAGTAAAACTGATCGAGGTACTGACCGGATTTAAGTATATCGGTGAGCAGATCAAATTTTTTGAGCAGCAGAACAGTTATGAGTACGTCTTTGGACTGGAAGAAAGCTACGGATGTCTGGCAGGTACTTATGCAAGAGATAAGGATGCCTGTGTGGCAGTCATGATGCTCTGCGAAGTGGCAGCATGGTGCAAATCCAACGGAATCACCCTCTGGGATGCCATGGTTTCCCTGTATGAGACTTACGGTTATTACAAAGAAGGTCTTGAGACTATGACCTTAAAGGGTATGGACGGAGCAGAAAAGATTCAGAGCATGATGAACGAGATGCGGAACAATCCGCCGAAAAAGATCGGTGCATGGGATGTTTTAGCACTTCGTGATTACAAGAAAGATACAAGAACAGATATGACAAGCGGAGAAGTTACACCAACCGGACTTCCGGAAAGTAACGTTCTTTACTATGAACTGAGCAACAATGCATGGTGTTGTGTACGTCCATCCGGAACAGAGCCAAAGATCAAATTCTATTTTGGTGTTGTCGGAACGGATATCAAAGATTCCGAAAAGAAATTGGATGAGCTGCGCACCGCGATGCTTACATACGCAGGAGAATAAACGTTATGGATGATCAGAAGAATATAAGACCGGATTTTTCAAAAGCCGGAACAGACAGTATTCTTTATAAAAAAGAGGAACCGAAAACGGAAAAAGAAAAGTTAAAGGAACTGCATGGAACAGACAAAGTGTGGTATCTGGTTCAATACTATGGGTTGCAGACGGTAGTGGCACTGGCTGTTATAGGAATACTCGCTTTTCTGATCGTCCATTATGTTACACAAAAGGATACAGCACTGGAAATTATGGCGGTGAATGCCCGGCAGTCAGCGGACAATAAGATGGAAGATTCTGATTATTACGATAGTTTTTTAAAAGAAAACGGGATTGATCCGGATAAGAATGAAGTGCTTGTCAGCAGCAATCTTGGAGCTTCGGCGAATGAAAACGATGGGGCATCGGCAGAGAGTATTCAGATGATCCAGAGCCGTTTTATGACACAGTCGGTAGATGTGTTTCTGGCAGATTATGATTTCTTTTATTCACTTGGTGAATTTGATTATCTGGCAGATATCCGGGAATATCTGCCAGAAGATCTGCTGGAAGAATATAAAGAGGATTTTGTGTACGTAAAGAGTACGGAGACAGGCAAAAAATACCCCATTGGCATAAAACTGAAAGATAATGCGTGGGTGGAAAAAACCGGCTGGTATCCGGATAGCTGTGTGATAGGTCTGGCAGAAGGTTTAAAAAACAAGGATCTGGCAGTGAAATTTATAGAAGAAAACATACTGGAGGATTAACATGAGTATCGTATTTGATGAAAATCTGGATCTGTTTTGTCTGGAGACAGCGAATACCAGCTATATCATAGGTCTTGCAGACCATCGGACCTTTGTAGGCCACGTATATTACGGCAGGCGTGTGCGCGGACAGGATCTGCGCTACCTGCTCCGTACCGGAGAGGCACCGTTTGTTCCATCGGAGAATGAAAGAGAGCGCTGTTCTTTTTATGATACGTTTCCATCGGAGTATTCCGGAAACGGAGTGGGAGATTATCGGGAAAGCAGCATTGCTGTGCGAACACAGGCAGGTCAGCATGCGGTTATGCCGACGTATGTTTCCTATGAAATTACAGATCAGAAACCAGAACTTCCGGGACTGCCGTCCGCATTTGACAGGGAGCATACCGCACAGACACTGATTCTTCACTGCAGGGATGAAGTGTTGCAGCTGGATGTGGATCTGTATTATACCGTGTTTGAAGAAAACGATATGATTACCAGAAGCGTGCGCATCAGCAATCAGAGCAAAGAGGCAGTTTACCTCACAAAAGCATATTCGGCATGCCTGGATATGGATGATGATGCCTACGAGATGCTGACACTTCACGGTTCATGGGCAAGAGAACGCCAGATGGACCGCCGTCCGCTGGGATATGGAAAGACCAGTGTGGGAAGTATCCGTGGGGAGTCCTCCCATCAGGAACACCCATTTATGGCATGGATGAAATCTTCCACGACACAGACAGCCGGCGAAGTGTATGCCATGCATTTTATTTATTCCGGCAATTTTATCGCACAGCTGGAAAAAAGCCAGTTTGACAGTATCCGTGCAGTCATGGGAATTCATCCGGCAGATTTTTCCTGGAAACTGGAAAGTGAAGAATCATTTTATACACCGGAAGCTGTCCTTACATTTTCCGCAGAGGGACTTGGAAAAATGACCCGTAATTTCCACGACTTCTATCGGAATCATTTAATCCGCAGCAAATACCGCAATCAGAAACGCCCGATTCTGATCAACAACTGGGAAGCAACCTACTTTGATTTCAATACAGAAAAACTTTTAGATATTGCAAAACTTGCCTCTCAGTACGGAATTGAAATGCTGGTTATGGATGATGGCTGGTTTGGACACCGCAACGATGACAGTACAAGTCTTGGGGACTGGTTTGTGAATGAAAAGAAACTGCCGGGCGGATTGAACTATCTGGTAGATGAAGTGAATAAGCTTGGCATGAAATTCGGTATCTGGATGGAACCGGAAATGATTTCCCCGGATTCGGAATTGTACAAAGAGCATCCGGACTGGGCAATTGCTGTGAAAGGACGCACCGGAACGCTTTCGAGAAATCAGTATGTCCTTGATTTCAGCAGAAAAGATGTGAGGGACTGCATCTATGAAAAGATCCGTGCAATTTTAAACAGTGCCAATATCGAATATGTGAAGTGGGATATGAACCGTCAGCTTACCGATCTGGGAAGCCTTGCGCTTCCGGCAGACCGCCAGGGGGAGTTAAGCCACCGTTATGTGCTTGGTGTGTATGAGATGCAGGAACGCCTGACCCGTGATTTCCCGGATCTTCTTCTGGAGAACTGTTCCGGTGGTGGAGCACGTTTTGATCCGGGTATGCTTTATTACAGCCCACAGATCTGGTGCTCGGATGATACGGATGCAATCGAGAGACTTGGCATTCAGGAAGGTACGGCACTGATTTATCCACTGTCTGCAATGGGAGCACACGTTTCGGACTGCCCGAACCATACCGTGGGCAGAAATACCCCGTTTAAGACAAGAGGGGAAGTTGCCCTGGCAGGAACCTTTGGTTATGAGTTGGATATCACAAAGATTGCAAAGGAAGAGCAGGAACAGATTCCACAGCAGACAGCTATGTATCACAAGTATAATGATCTGGTAAGGGAGGGGGATTATTACCGTATCGCTTCTTACCGGGAAAATCATTTCTACGATTGTTATATGGTAGTATCCAAAGATAAAAAAGAGGCACTGGTTACTTTCGTGACCGTACACGCACGCCCGAATTACCACAGTTTAAAAGTACGCCTGCAGGGACTGAATCCGAATCTGGATTATCGTCTGGAAGGTGAGATGGAGAACGAATGCGTATACGGTGGAGATCTGCTTATGAATGCCGGTATGCTGGTTCCTTCCGAGCAGGGGGATTACAGAAGTTATCTGTACCATTTTGTGGCAGATTAATTGACAGAGGAAGAAAAAGAATGTAAAATTAACTTAAATTATCCAGTTTATATAGTTAAATAAGTAAATTAGTATGAAAATATCGAGGGAATTATGGCAAAAGCAGTGAAACTTGCAGATATCGCCGAACAGGTTGGTGTCAGCACGGTAACCGTTTCCAAAGCCTTGTCGGGACAAAAAGGCGTCAGTGAAGAGATGCGGGAGAAAATAAAGAACCTTGCAGAAGAGCTTGGTTACCGCAGTCCTTCGGAGACAAAACGGCAGTCTGCGGAAAAACAATATAATATCGGAGTCCTGATACAGGAAGTATATCTGGACAAATACGCTTCCTTTTACTGGAAAATGTATCAGGAAGTAAACAAGAGGGCAGTTTCCCGTGGGTGTTTTACGCTGCTCGAAAGTATTTCAAGGGAGAGTGTGCTGGAAAACCAGATGCCGCTTCTGCTTCAGGAAAAAAAGGTGGATGGTCTGATCATTCTTGGCGATATGACAAAACCATACATTGAAAAGATTGAAAAAGAGGGCGGCGTGCCGGTGGTCTGTCTGGATTTTTATAACGATGCCGTTGGTCTGGACACAGTTATTTCCAATAGTTTTTACGGCACCTATGCACTGACGAATTATCTTTTTTCCATGGGGCATACAAAAATTGCCTATGTAGGAACGGTTGGCATGACAAACAGTATTACAGACCGATATCTTGGTTACCGCAAGTCTATGATGGAACACAGAGTGGATGTGCCAAAAGATTATGTGATTGATGACCGGGATACCAAAACCGGGCGGATGGATCTGGAAAAATATTATAAATTTCCGAAAGATATGCCGACGGCATTTGTCTGTAACTGCGATCTTGCAGCTTCGTATCTGATCCGGAAACTTGAAAATAAAGGCTACCGGGTTCCGGAAGATGTTTCCGTTGTGGGATTTGATAATTTTCTTTATCCGGGGCTGTGCGATATCGGAATTACGACATATGAGGTGGATATATCGGAGATGGCACGCAGAGCCATTCACAAGATTGTCCGCAAAATTGCAAATGAAAACTACACGGCGGGCGTGTTCATTGTAGATGGACATGTGGTATTTAAAGATAGTGTAGCTCGGATATAGAAACCGGGGCATCCTGCTTAAACGCAAGCGGGGTTGCCCCGGTTTCCCGTTTAAACAGATTGATAAAATGATTGGTATTATGAATTCCTACCTTGCTTCCGATTTCGTGTATGGTGTCGTTGGTAGTCAGAAGCAGTTTTTTAGCCTCTTCAATCCGCTTATGGTTTAAGTACTGGACAGGAGAAGCCCCATAGTATTTAGAAAACTCGCGGCAGATCCGGTATTTGCTGACGGAATACGTATTTTCCAGTTCGTCCAGTGAATAATTTTCTCCGTATTGTGTGTCAAATAAATGATGAATTTCCCACAGATAATCCGGGATCGTATCCCGGCGTGTGGCAGGATGGCCGGAATAGACAGCCATTTCCGTAAGAATATTGGTGATCCACATGGAGATCCGGCAGACGGACAGAGGATCATTAAAAGTGTCTTTCTGCAGATTCTGTAAATGCTCCATCGTATGGAACAGAGTAAACATAGAAGAACTCTCTGTCGGATAGGCAAGAGGTGATGGGAGCAGTGTGTGAAACTGCAGGAGGGCGAGACCGGAAATATACATATGGAAATAGTGGCAGCGGCCTTTTAAGATTTCGATCGTGAGGGGACCGGAAATCGGAAGAAGCGCTGCGTGCCGGTCTGCCAGCCGACACGTATGATGTTCATCCGTTACAGAAAGAGTGCCTTCATATACATAGAAAAAATGATAAGGCGCGTTGATACGGAATGTCATGGAACAATTGTTCGGAAAGGAACAGATGCCTTTTCCGAGCAGATGAATAAAGCCGTCATCCGCTGGTGCGGACAGCGGAAAAGCCGTAAAGTTTTTCATGTTGTCAGATAATACATGCTTTGGCACCGTTCCTGTAATCCCATGATGCTGTAATTGTTCCATAAAATCATCCTCTTTCAATCATAATCAGTTTTTTAATTAAGTATAATTGGGTGAAAAGTAAAAAGCAAGAATTTAAAACGAAATATAACTTAAAATTACTTTTTAGACAAAAATATATAGGTATAATACACAAAAGTACAAGCGCAAAATTGTGCATTATAGGGAATGTGTTTGAAAACGCAATATGGTATGATTAAAAGCAATAAAGAGTGATGATTAAATTAACAAAAAATGTATACTTAAATTAACTTAATAATTCACATGTTTAAGGAGGAGAACAACATGAAATTTAAAAAGTTTATGGCACTTGGTCTTGTAGCTGCAATGACCGCAACATTATTCGCAGGATGCGGTTCTAAGGGAAATGATTCTGCTGATACCACACAGAAATCAGACAGCGCTTCCGCAGATGGTCTTGTAAGCTATTCAGACATTGTATTGGGAGAAACAGGAAAAGACTTAAGCGCAACAATTACAATGTTCAACCACAGAACAGATATGGATACCGATGATTACGGCGGAAAGAACTGGAAATCTTATCTGGAAGACTTCAACAAAGAGTATCCGAATATCAAGGTTGAAATCACTACAGATACAAACTATGCCGATGATGCACTGACACATTTACAGTCCGGACAGTACGAAACCATTACCATGATTCCGGCAGTAGATAAGGCAGACCTCAGTACATATTATATGTCATACGGTACACTTGATGAGATGAGCCAGCAGATCAACTACGCAAACACATGGCTCTATGGAAATGATGTATACGGTGTTCCTTCCACAGCAACGACACAGGGTATCGTTTACAACAAGAAAGTGTTTGAGGATGCCGGTGTGACCGATGTTCCAAAGACTCCGGACGAGTTCATTGATGCATTAAAGAAGATCAAGGACAAGACGGATGCAATTCCGCTTTACACAAACTATGCAGCAGGCTGGACAATGGGTGCATGGGATGCTTATATCGGAAACAATGCAACTGGTGACAATACATATTTCAACCAGAAACTTCTTCATACAAAGGATCCATTCAAGGATTATGGCGATGGCACACATCCATATGCAGTATACAAGATCCTTTACGATGCAGTTGCTGGCGGACTTACCGAGGATGACTATTCTACAACTGACTGGGAAGGCTCTAAGAGCATGTTAAACAACGGACAGATCGGATGTATGGTACTTGGATCATGGGCTTACCCACAGATGGAAGCAGCCGGTGAGAACGCAGATGACATCGGATATATGCCATTCCCGATTTCTGTAAACGGTGAGCAGTATGCATCAGCCGGAGCAGATTACTCTTATGGTATCAACGTAAACGCTTCTGATGATGAGAAGCAGGCAGCTTTAATCTTTGTTAAGTGGATGACTGAAAAGTCTGGATTTTCTTACAACGAGGATGGACTTCCGGTTGAAAAGTCATCTTCTGATACAAAGCTTGATTTCTCTGGTGTGACATTCCTTGAGGATGAACCGGCTGTAGAAGGCGAAGAGGATCTTTTAAATGCATTAAATGCTGATTCAGAACTGAACATTAACAACGGCGGTAATGATAAGATTCAGGCAATCATTGAGCATGCAGCAAATGGCGATGAGAGCTTTGATGATATTATGAACGAGTGGAACCAGAAATGGACAGATGCTCAGGAATCTGAGGGCGTAGAAATTACAGAGTAGTTCCACGCTGCATAAAGGTACATCATCCAGTTGCCGGGCCGAAAAACTGTTTTCGGCCCGGTGGCATGATTGCCTGTTTCATATGGGAGGAACGTAGTATGAAATCAAAATCATTTAATTTAAAAAAATGGGCAAAGAGCAGAGCCGGCCAGCAGGTATTTATCTGTATCGGTTTTATGATTATCCCATTGCTCTTACTCTTTTTATTCACTTATTTTCCATTTGCGGAAATGATCAAATTTAGTTTTTATAAGATGAAATATACAACGCCAATAGACAGGCGCGAATTTGTCGGATGGGACAACTATCTTGATGTATTCAGAAGAAAAGATTGTTTCGGGGCGTTGAAACTTAGTTTATTCTATATGGTCGGTGCATTGATCCAGCTTGTGCTTGCACTGTATCTTGCAACAATTTTAAGCTTTAAGGTAAAGGGTGGAAATCTTTTCAAAGGGCTGATGTTTTTCCCTTACCTCATCAGTGGTATTGCCATTGGTTTTATCTTTAAATTCTTCTTCACCAGAGGATTCGTATTTGATACAATCCTGCAGTGGTGTGGGTTTCAATTAGAAAATCTTCCATACTGGTTAAAGGATCAGAGTGTAAACAACTGGTCCCTGACGGCGACTTCCGTATGGCGGTATACCGGACAGAATATGGTACTGTTTATTGGTGCCATGATGTCTGTGGATAGCGAACTCTACGAAGCAGCGTCCCTGGATGGTGCAAATAAATGGGAGCAGTTTAAACACATTATTCTCCCGAGTATCAAGACAATTATTACATTAAATGTTATCCTTTCCATCACCGGTTCCTTAAGTGCGTTTGAGGCACCTTTCGTAATCACCACCGGTGCAAACGGAACAGGAACGTATTTCGTAATTATGAACAAGATCGCACATACCAGCCAGAAAGTAGGTCTGGCATCGGCAATGTCTGTTGTTCTGCTGATGATCATCTTTATCTGTACGATCTTACAGAATGTGTTCTTTAAATATGTGTTCAGGGATGCCGCGTCGGAGGATGAATCCTATAAGGCAAAGAAAGCCCGGCTGAAGGCGGAAAAACAGGTGATTAAGCAGATCAAAAAACAGGAGAAAATGAAGAAAGGAGCGGCGAAATAATGAGTAGTACAGCAGCAGCAGTAAAACGTAAAAACATGAAACATTATTCCGTAGGAAGCATTATTTGGATTATTGTGGAATATGCATCGCTGATCTTTTTCGGATTCTGTGCAATCATTCCGATTGTTTCTTGTATCACAACGGCATTTAAGACAGATGCCGAGTACCAGAATACCAATGTTATGGCATTCCCGGGAAGCTGGCTGAATTTTGACAACTTTGTAAATGCATTTAAGACAGCAAATATGGGACGTGCATTTTTAAACTCTGTCATAGTTATGGTGGTTGTGCTTACCGTATCCGTTATTGTAGGTTCCCAGCTTGCTTACGTATTGAACCGTTTCAAGTTCCCGGGCAATGGGTTTATCCGTAACCTTTATACAATTGCCGCACTGCTTCCGGCAGTAGCAATGCAGGTTACCGTATACCAGATTATGTCAGATTTACATCTTGTAAACAGTCTGGGCGGTTATATCATTATGAGCTGTGGTACCGATGTTATTTCCATGTATATTTTCATTCAGTTTATGGAAAATATTCCGCTTTCACTGGATGAGTCGGCAATTATCGATGGCGCAAATTACTGGCAGATTTACTGGAAGATTATGCTTCCACTGTTAAAACCGGCAATCGTTACATCCTGTATTTTAAAGGGTGTTGGTGTGTACAACGAATACTACGCAGCAAACCTTTACCTGATGAGAAAAGAGATCCGTACCATGGCACTTTCCCTCTACACATTCGTAGGACCAATGGGAAGCAAGTACAATCTGATCTGTGCAGGTGTTATTATCTCCCTGCTTCCGGCGCTGATCGTATTTGTCTGCTGCCAGAAACAGATTTACAGTGGAATTACAGCAGGTGCGGTAAAGGGTTAATGATTTTGGAAAATAAGAGGTATCGGGATGAATAAGAGCATGATGAAAGAAGAAGTCACAAAGCATTTGACGGAAAATATCATTCCTTTCTGGAAAGCATTAAGGGACGATACTTACGGTGGATATTATGGATATATGGACTACAATTTAAACGTAGACAAAACAGCAGAAAAGGGATGTATTTTAAACAGCAGAATCACCTGGTTTTTTGCGAATGCCTACATACTGCTGAAAGATGAAACCTTGCTGGACGAGGCAAGACACGGTTATGAGTTCCTGCGTGATCACTGCATCGACAAAGAAAATGGTGGAATCTTCTGGTCCATGACTTATGACGGAAAGCCACTTGACACAACAAAGCATACCTACAATCAGGCATTCTGCATCTATGCTCTTTCTTCCTATTACGATGCATCCGGGGATGAAGAAGCATTAAAGCTTGCCAAAGAACTGCAGCTTCTTATTGAAAGCAAATGTACGGATGAGGTTGGATATCTGGAAGCATTTACCAAAGACTTCCAGCCGGAATCCAATGAGAAGCTATCGGAAAATGGTGTGCTTGCCGAAAAAACCATGAACACACTGCTTCATGTGTTTGAGGCTTATACCGAGTTTTACCGGGTTTCCCATGATGAAGAGGTGGGGGAGCGGTTAAAGTGGATTATGGATGTATTTGCAGATAAGGTATACAATCCGAAACTTAAGAGACAGGAAGTATTCTTTGACAAGAACTACAACACCATCATTGATCTGTATTCTTATGGTCATGATATTGAGACAGCATGGCTGATGGACCGCGGTGTGGAAGTGCTTGGGGATGATCATTACAAAGAAAAAATGTCACCGATTACCGAGACTCTTGCAGAAAATGTCTACGAGGTTGCGTTTGACGGTCATTCTCTGGCAAATGAATGCTGCAAAGGGGAAGTGAATGACCACCGGATCTGGTGGGTACAGGCAGAGACTGTGATCGGATTCCTGAATGAATACCAGAAGCATCCGCAGAAAACGAAGTTTCTGGAGGCATCGGAGGCTGAATGGGAATTTATCAAAGAACACGTCATTGATAAGAGAACCGGTTCCGAGTGGTTCTGGGAAGTACATCCGGACGGCAGTCCGATTGCGGACCGTCCAATCGTAGAACCTTGGAAATGTCCGTATCATAACGGAAGAATGTGTATGGAAGTAATAAGGAGACTTTAAACAATGCATGAAAGATATTATGTAGAATTGGCAAAGCAGGAAAAGCTGCTTTCACGTAAAAATGAAAAAAGTGACTTTTATAATGGTGTATTTGACCGTTATGTGAATCCCGTTCTTACAAGAGATATGATTCCGCTCACCTGGAGATATGACTTAAACGAGGAGACCAATCCATTCTTTATGGAACGTCTCGGAATCAATGCAGTCATGAATTCCGGAGCAATTTATTTAAACGGAAAGTATTATCTGGTTGCCCGTATTGAGGGAAATGACAGAAAGTCCTTCTTCGGCGTGGCAGAGAGTGATAACGGAATTGATAATTTCCGTTTCTGGGATTACCCGATCCTTCTGGATGATGTATGTCCGGAGGAGACAAACGTCTATGATATGAGACTGACACAGCATGAGGACGGATACATTTACGGAGTATTCTGTTCCGAGAGCAAAGATACCAGCGTGAACGATTTGTCTGCAGCCGTTGCAGCAGCAGGAATTGTCCGCACAAAAGATTTAAAGCACTGGGAGCGTCTGGAAAACTTAAAGACCCTTCGTTCCCCGCAGCAGAGAAATGTCGTGCTGCATCCGGAATTTGTGGATGGAAAGTATGCATTCTATACCCGTCCGATGGATGACTTCATTGATACCGGAAGCGGAAGCGGTATTGGATTCGGTCTTTGCGAGGACATCACACATGCAGTCATTGACGAAGAGAAGATGACCAGCATCCGTAAGTACCATACCATTACCGAGGCAAAGAACGGTGCAGGTGCTACTCCGATCAAGACTGACCGCGGCTGGATTCACATTGCACACGGTGTAAGAAATACTGCAGCAGGTCTGCGCTATGTGATCTATGCATTTGCCACGGATTTAAACGATCCGTCTAAGGTAATTGCAGAGCCATCCGGACTGTTAATCGGACCAAGAGGTGAGGAGCGTGTCGGAGATGTATCCAATGTTGTATTTACCAACGGTGCAATCGTAAACGATAAGAACGAAGTATTTATTTACTATGCTTCTTCTGATACAAGAATGCATGTGGCGACTACAACGATTGACCGTCTGATTGATTATGTATTTAATACACCACAGGATCCGGGAAGAAGTGTACTGTGTGTACAGCAGAGATGCGACCTGATTAAGAAGAACTTAGAGTATTTAAAAAATCATAAATAAGAGGAGAGTTGATTATGAGTGAAGTAAAGATGCTGACAGCTCCGGTACCAAATGTACCATGGCAGGAGAGACCACAAGGACCTCAGAACGGAGCCCCGATCTGGAGATACAGTGAAAACCCGATTATCGGAAGAAATCCGTTAAAGGGTGTTGCAAGAATTTTTAACAGTGCGGTTATGCCATATGGTGATGCTTTCATCGGTGTGTTCCGTGGAGAGCAGACCAATGGTATTCCATATATTTATCTTGGACACAGCAAAGATGCCATCCACTGGGATTTTGAAGAAAACAAGATTCCGTTTGTGGATGAAAACGGCGAGCCGTTTATGCCAGTCTATGCATACGATCCAAGACTTGTAAAAGTAGAAGACACCTATTATATCATCTGGTGTCAGGATTTCTACGGAGCAGCAATCGGCATGGCAAAAACAACAGATTTCAAGACGTTTACACGGATTGAGAATCCGTTCCTCCCATTCAACCGCAATGCCGTGCTGTTCCCTAGAAAGATCAATGGAAACTTCATGATGCTTTCCCGTCCTTCAGACAGTGGTCATACACCGTTTGGTGACATTTTCTTAAGTGAAAGCCCGGATCTGGTATACTGGGGCAAACACAGACATGTCATGGGCAAAGGAAGCGAATGGTGGGAGTCCTTAAAGATCGGCGGTGGTGCTGCTCCAATCGAGACTTCCGAAGGATGGCTCTTATTCTATCATGGGGTATCCGGTACATGTAACGGATATGTTTACTCCATCGGTGGGGCAATCCTTGACATTGATAATCCTTCCATCGTGAAGTATCGCTGTGAGAATTTCCTTCTGACTCCGGAAGAGTGGTATGAGGAGAGAGGTTTCGTTCCGAACGTATGCTTCCCATGTGCAACCATTCACGACAGTGCATCCGGAAAGATCGCGATCTATTATGGTGCAGCAGACAGTTACGTTGGCCTGGCATTTACAAAACTGGATGAGATTGTAGATTATATAAAAACAAACAGTGTTGTAACATCTGCAGATACAGAAATCGGAAGGAGATAGCTATGCATATTTCACCGGACGACAAGAGATTACAATATTGTGGAAGAATTGATTTTGATAATCCAAAAGCACCTGTACTTGTCTATGCGGCAAGTTTTGTACAGATTCGTTTTACCGGGACGCAGATCTCTGTGACACTGGAAAACAAACGTGCATACTGGTCGAGCCGGATGGGATATATATTGGACGGGAAGCAGGGGCAGTTCTTACTCACCTCGGATCCGGGGGCAGAAACGTATGTGATTGCCAGGGATCTTGAACATACAGAGCATACCCTCACTTTGTTTAAAAGAATGGACTCCTGCCATATCGTCACTTTACTGGGATTTGAATTGGGAAGCGATGCTAAGGTACTTACTCCGGCACCGCTTCCGTCCCGTAAAATCGAAGTTTTCGGAGACAGTGTTTCCTGCGGCGAAGTATCTGAGGCCGTAGATTATGCAGGAAAACCGGACCCGGAACACGATGGGGAATATTCAAACAGTTGGTATTCTTATGCGTGGATGACCGCGCGGAATCTGCATGCACAGTTGCATGACACATCACAGGGTGGTATCGCCCTTCTTGACAAAACCGGCTGGTTTATGGAGCCGGATTATCTGGGAATAGAATCCTGTTATGATAAAATAGAATACCAGCCGGAACTCAGTGAAGTAAAACCATGGGATTTTTCACGTTATACACCAGATGTTGTGATTTTTGCATTCGGGCAGAATGATAACCACCCGGATGATTATATGGCAGAAGATTATAACAGTGCACGTTCCGAAAACTGGCGGCAGCATTACCGCAGATTTTTAGAGCATCTTATGGAAGTATATCCGAAGGCAACCTTTATATTGACAACCACAATATTGGAACATAACGAAAACTGGGACATTTCCATTGAGGAAGTGTGCAAAACAGTAAACAGTCCGCGGGTACACCATTTCCTGTATTCACAGAACGGAAAAGGAACACCGGGACATATCCGTATTCCGGAGGCAGAACAGATGAGTAAGGAACTTACCACATTCATCGAAAGCCTCGGAGAGGAGATTTGGGATATGTAATCAATTTTTAAAAAAATTGATTACATTATATAAGGAGTATAACAATGCAGATTGAATATGAAAGAGGTATTTCCAATCCGGGCAATCTGTACCGGATGAAAAAATTAATGGCAAGGGCAGAGGCCGGGGAAACATTAAACATTGGTTTCCTTGGTGGTTCGATCACGCAGGGATGTCTTGCATCCGCACCGGAGCTGTGTTATGCTTACCGCGTATTTCAGTGGTGGGAGAAAACATTTCCGCAGGCAAAATTTCATTATATCAATGCAGGAATCGGTGGAACAACATCACATTTCGGGACGGCCCGTGCCGAGTCCGATCTGCTTTCCCATAAACCGGATTTTGTTATCATTGAATTTTCGGTCAATGATGAATCGACGGAATTTTTCCGTGAGACATATGAAGGACTGGTACGCCGTGTATGGCAGGATGAAAACGAACCTGCTGTGATGCTGGTGCACAATGTTTATTATAATAACGGTGGAAATGCGCAGATCATGCACGGTCAGATAGCCAGACATTATCAGCTTCCGGCGGTCAGCATGCAGAGCAGTATTTATCCGGAGGTCGTTGCGGGGCGGATTCCAAACCGCGAGATTACAGAGGATGATCTGCATCCAAACGACAAAGGGCATGAGCTGGTTGCATCTGTGATTACCTATGCTTTGGATAAAATCCGCATGGCACAGACGGATGATGAAGAGCCGGAGTTTCCTGCACCGCTGACACAGAATTGCTATGAGAAAGCAGTTCGGTTGGATAATCGTAACTATGAGCCTGAAAATTACGGCTTTGTCAAAGATACCAGAGTACAGGAAGAAGTCAAAGACTGTTTTAAGAACGGCTGGGCGGCAAAAGAAAAAGGCTCATCTCTTACATTTACGGTACAGGGAAGTGAGATTGCCGTGCAGTTTAAGCGCTGTGTGACGCAGCCGGCACCGGTGGCGCTTGCCATCGTTGATCACGATGAGGCACATGCGGTGACACTGGATGCAAATTTTGATGAGGACTGGGGCGATTCCCTGACACTCACTCCGGTTATGGTACACGGTGCAAACGGTACTCATACGGTGGAAGTGCGTCTGATCTCTGGGGATGAGACAATGCCAGCCGCATTTGAGCTGATTTCTGTAATCACATCGGAAAAATAAAAGGAGGAATGGAATGTTTCCAAAAGATTTTGTCTGGGGGGTGGCAAGCAGTGCCTATCAGGTAGAAGGAACCGACGCAAAAGATGGCAGGGGAAAAAATATCTGGGATGAGTTTGCACGCTCGGGCAGAGTATACGAACACCAGACCGCAGAGGTTTGCTGCGATCATATGCATCGGTACCGGGAAGATTTTGCTCTGATGCGTATGCTTGGCATTAAAAACTATCGATTTTCCATCAGCTGGTCGCGGATTCTTCCGGAGGGAACCGGGAAGGTCAACGAGAAAGCTGTGCAGATGTATCGTGATATGATTCTTTGCATGAAAGAAAATGGAATTCGTCCGTTTATTACGCTGTTTCACTGGGAATTTCCGTATGAGCTGTTTAAAAAAGGCGGCTGGCTGAACGATGAGGTGGTACAGTGGTTTGGTGAATATGCAAAAGTTGTTGCTGAAAATTTCTCCGATCTGTGCAGTGATTTTATCACGATCAATGAGCCGCAGTGTGCGATTGGACTGGGACACTTAAATGGGGTACATGCACCGGGAATGAAATATTCCATTCCGGAGACTTTTCAGATGGCACACAATCTGATGAAAGCACATGGTCAGGCAGTCATCAATCTGCGCAAATATGCAAAACAGAAGATACGGGTTGGATATGCTCCGACTTGTGGCGTTGCATATCCGGCGACAGAGAGTGCCGATGATATCGCAGCAGCAAAGAAAGTGTACTTTGGATTTGAAAATCCGATGGATAATTGGACCTGGAATGTGGCATGGTTTTCCGATCCGGTATTTTTAGGAGAGTATCCGAAAGAGGGGCTGGAGAAGTTTGCAGACTATCTTCCGGAGATTACCGAAGAAGACATGCAGCTGATTCATCAGCCGCTCGATTTTATGGGACAAAATATATATAACGGTTATATGATCCGTTGTGGAAAAGATGGGAAACCGGAATATGTAGACCGCGCCCCTGGGGCAGCTAAGACAGGCACAGGCTGGCCAGTGACACCGGAGGCATTGTATTACGGAATCCGTTTCTTGACGGAGCGTTACCATCTGCCGCTTTATATTACAGAAAACGGAATGTCCGATCTTGACAATATTTCCGCGGACGGACAGGTGCATGACAGCGAAAGAATCACATTTTTGGATGCATATCTGGGTGCTGTGCAGCGTGCGGTCAATGAGGAAATGCCGGTGATCGGATATTTCCTCTGGACATTTCTGGATAACTTCGAGTGGGCAGAAGGTTACAAAGAGCGTTTTGGACTTGTTTATGTAGACTACACAACCCAGCGCAGGATTGCAAAAGATTCTGCCTACTGGTACAGAGAGGTAATGGGAATGAATGGAGAAAATTTAAGTTGTAACCAGCCGTATAAGCAGATCCTTTTTATGGAGCCGGTATTTACCCACAATATCTGGGGTGGTACAAAGCTTCGTGAAGAGTATGGATATTCCATTGAGGGCGATGACATCGGAGAATGCTGGGGAATCGCAGCACATCCAAATGGAACCTGTACGATTGCAGACGGTGCGTATAAGGGAAAGAAATTATCCGATCTGTGGGAGGAACACAGAGAACTCTTTGGAAATACACAGGGGAAGGTATTCCCGCTGCTGATCAAGATTATTGATGCAAAGGCGGATTTAAGTATTCAGGTACATCCGGATGATACTTATGCTGCAGAGCATGAAAACGGTTCTCTTGGCAAGATGGAGTGCTGGTATATCCTTGACTGTGAGCCGGATTCCAAGCTTGTTATCGGACACAATGCAAAGACACACGAAGAACTTGAAGACATGGTACACAACGGACGCTGGAGTGAGCTGATCCGCGAAGTTCCGGTAAAGAAAGGTGACTTTATTCAGATTGATCCGGGTACCGTGCATGCGATCAAAGGCGGTATCACCATCCTTGAAACCCAGCAGAATAGTGATATTACGTACCGTGTTTATGATTATGACCGTCTTTCCAATGGGAAGCCGCGTCAGCTTCACATTCAACAGAGTCTCGATGTCATCAAAGTTCCGGCAGCACCGCTTTCTGAGTGCATGATAAAGACCGGGGAGGCAGAGGCAAACAAACTGCAGAAGCTGATCGAGTGCAAGTACTATCAGGTATTCCACATGAAAGTCGAAGGTCAGGCTGAATTTGAGCAGGAATATCCATTCCTGATTGTCAGCGTGGTAGAAGGAAACGGACTCTTAAACCATACCAGTGTGAAGAAGGGAGATCATTTTATTCTTCCGTATGACTACGGTAAGGTTGAGATTGAGGGAAATCTGGAATTTGTTGCTTCTACGGTTTCTACGAAATAAGACTGGGTAACGGTTTGTAAAGGCATACATGATCCTTTGAGGAATGTATGCCTTTTTTATGTGCAAAACTTTGTTTGACAAAGTAAAATATTTATGTAAAATAATTATAACAGAATTTATCAATAAAGAAATCCATGAAAACATTGGAGGAATCGTATGGCGACAATTAAAGAAATTGCAGAAATCGTAGGGGTTTCGAGCTCAGCAGTTTCAAGGGTACTCAATTATGATGAGGGAATCTCTGTTAGTGATGAGACAAGAGAGGCGATCTTTGCCACAGCAGAGAAAATCGGATACAAAAAGAGAGTAATCTATCCCAAGATCGAAAATGTGGCATTGCTGTATTTTGTTGACCACGAGGATGAACTCGAAGATGTCTTTTACCACGGGGTAAAGGATGAGATAATAAAGCAGGCAAAAAAGATGAATATTCAGCTCAGTATCTATGACCGAAAGGACGGCATGGATCATGTTCCGAAAGATTTAAGTGCCTTTATTGCGATTGGATGGCTCACTAGAAAAGAAATCAATGCTTTGTATAAACGGTGCAAAAGGGGCGTGTTTATCGGCACATCCCCGGATGAAAAACTTTTTGATGCCGTGAAGCCCAATATGGATTCGTTTGTGACACAGATGGTTGATTACTTTGTGGAAAAAGGACATAAACGGATTGGATTTATCGGGGGCAGTGATAGAAATATTGACACCGGAAAACCTTCCATGGATATCCGGGAGTGGTCATTTCGACAGAGCGCTGCATACTATGGGTATCTCAATGAGGAGTACATTTTCATTTCCGAGAGATTTACGGTGGATGATGGCTACCGCATGGGAAAAGAACTGCTTAAAAAAGAGATACTGCCAACAGCACTTTGTGTGGCAAGTGACACACTGGCGGTGGGTGTGCTACAGGCTTTAAATGAAGGCAATATACAGATTCCGGAGCAGGTGGCGGTTTTTAGCATCAATGATGTGAATATTGCAAAGTATTTATCACCACCCCTTACTACTATTCATATTGATATTCCATGTATCTGTGAAACCGCGCTTGATCTGTTGCGAAACAGGGTACTATATGGCGGACGCGTAACCAAGCTGGTGTTTGTAAATGGAATTCCAGTTTTCCGGAAGAGTTGTTGAAAAAAGATGTTCGATTGCGAACATCTTTTTTTGTGCCTTTTTTGTATATATTGCATAAAATACAAAAATAAAAATTGGCAATATAGTGAAAAGTGTATTTGTGAGTATTGACATTATTAGGTTTAGATGATACATTCTTAATAAGTAAACAATTTACTTAAATATTAGTAAAGATTTAATTTCAGAAAAGGGGGAACATTTATGAAAAGGAAGTTATTACATGCAGTCCTTGTAGCGAGCATGGCAGTAGCATTGTCAGGATGTGGAAACACATCTGGTATTAATGCTGATGCTGAGAAAACACAAAAAGCTACAGAAACAGAGAACATTGAAGAGGAGAGAGGCACAGAAGTTGCTGCCGCAGAACAGAAGGAAAATACAACAGGTACGCCAGATGAAAACGGAAATTATCTGATCAACGGAAGTTTTGAAGAACCAGATTTTTCCGGATGGACGGTGACAAACAACAATGATGTTACAGAGGAGTTAGATGTTTATGATCGTGAGACAGACTGTTTTGCAGGTGCACAGTCACTGCATTTTTATTCAGGAAACAATCCGGTGGATTTTTCCATGAAACAGACAGTGAGTGGACTTGAGGATGGCACCTACAAACTAACCGCTCATATTCAGGGTGATGCAGCAGGGGATGAAAATCCGACCGTATATTTTTATGCGCTCGTGGATGGCGAAGAGGTAAAAGCAGATGGCAAATTGCAGGGGTATGTTAACTGGTATACGGTGGAAATCCCGGGCATTACACCAACGGACGGAGCAATCACAGTAGGAGCACACGTGGCAACAGCACCGGGCGGTTGGGGAACCATTGATGATATTACACTTGTGAAGGAGTAGTTATGAAATTTATTAAGGGTATGGATATTTCCATGGTGAAAGAACTGGAACAATATGGTGCGTCCTATCGGCTGAACGGGAAAAAAGAAGATCTGTTTGCAATTTTAAAGACATGCGGAGCCAATAACGTAAGGATTCGGATTTGGCCGGATCCCTACGATGAAAACGGAAATTCTTACGGGGGAGGTGGAAATGATCTGGAGACCACCATTGAGATCGCAGAAAGAACTGTACAAAGCGGTATGGATTTTATGCTTGATTTCCATTATAGTGATTTCTGGGCAGATCCAGCCAAACAGGTAAAACCGAAAGCCTGGAAAGAATTAAGCGGAGAGGCACTGGAAACGGCGGTGTATCTGCATACCGTAGATACGTTAAAGGCATTGAAAAACCACAAGCTTGTGCCGACTATGGTGCAGGTTGGAAATGAGATTACAAAAGGGCTGTTGTGGCCGGACGGTTACATCGAACAGACCGAAAATATGGCACATCTTCTGCAGGCAGGGATTAAAGGGGTGCGCGAGGAGTGTCCGGACGCAAGGATCGTATTGCATCTGGATTTCGGAACGGATAATAAAATGTATCGACAGTGGTTTGATCAGGTTTCATCGTATGCGCTGGATTTTGATATTATTGGAATGTCGTATTATCCGCACTGGAACGGAAGTCTTTCACTTCTTCTGGATAATATGAATGATATCAGCAGCCGGTATGACAAAGATGTACTTGTTGCAGAGACTTCGATTGGTTATACTACGGAAACATTTGGCTGCAACGGAATCGTTTATTCGAAGGAGCATGAAAAAATCACTGGATACCCGGCAACACAGCAGGGGCAGGAAGCATTCTTGCGGGATTTGTTTGCAACGGTAAGAAGTGTAAACAATAAAAGAGGCATCGGCGTGTTTTACTGGGAACCGGCATGGTTGCCAATACCGGACTGTACGTGGGCAAGTAAGAGTGGCAGCAAGTACATGAAAGACAAGATGACAGCAGGAAATGCCATGGCAAATATGGCATTGTTTGACGAAAATGGAAACGCAAACAGCGCGCTGATAAACATGAAAACAATGTAAAGGAGGGCAATCATATGAAGAAAAAATTAATAACAGCTGTGCTGGCTGTAACAATGGCAGTGGGAATGTTGACTGGCTGTGGAAGTGGAACTGGAACCGGAAAAAGGGAAGCTTCTGGGGAAAAACTCGTGATTTGGACGAACATGAACGTGGAAGTGGATACCATTCAGAAATATGCAGATGAATGGGGAGAAAAGAACGGACGAAAGGTAGAAGTCATTCACCAGTCTCCATCTGTCCAGCAGTTTGCACAGGCAGTAAAAAGTGCTTCCGGACCGGATGCTGTGGTGGGGATTCCAAATGACCAGCTTGCAGATTATGTAAACGCAGATCTTACTGCAGAAGTGCCACAGGATCTGTATGCGGATCAGGATTTTTCCGATGCAGCCATCCAGGCATGTTATGTAGATGGAAAACGATATGCAGCACCACTTTCCGTAGAGACTACTGCACTGTTTTACAACACAGATCTTGTATCGGAAGTTCCAAAAACATGGGAAGAACTGGTCGATCAGGCAGCCACAGACGGAGGTGTACAGTTTGATGCAACAAGCATATACTACGATCTTGGTTTTGTGAGAGCCTGCGGAGGTTATATTTTTAAATATCAGGATGGGGCATATGACACGGCAGACATCGGTCTTGATAATGAGGGCAGTGTGGATGCCTATGCCTTTATCAATGACCTGTGCAATAAATATAAACTGATCACGGCAGATGTGACAGCCGATATCGCAAGAAGTAATTTCCAAAACGGAAAATGTGCTTATTATATTGGTGGACCATGGGACATTGACGGTTTTACCTCTGCAGGAACTAAATTTGCTGTAGCAAAAATGCCAACTTTCCACGGACAGCCGTTTGTGACCCCGGTGGGTACACAGGTAAGTTTTGTGAGCAACAGCAGTAAAAATCAGGATGCAGCATGGGATTTTATTTCCTATCTGCTGGAAAACGGTGCACTTGGCATGTATGAGGCGGGTGACCGTATACCGGCAAAACTGGCAGATCAGGAACTTGATGAGATCCAGAGTAATGCATACACACAGGCATTTGTCGAGCAGATCAATGATGGAGAGCCGATGCCGACCGTATCAGAAATGGGACAGCTCTGGAGTATCCACACAAACAATATCCGTTCGATGTGGTCTGGGGAGCAAACACCAGAGGAAGCTGCCAAAAATATGGTTACGCAGTTGAAAGAAGCGATTGAATTGATGAATTCAGGAAAGTAGTGATGGCATGAGAAAGAAAAAGAATGCGCTTGGGTATACTTATCTGGCACCGGCACTGATCTCGATTCTGTTGGTGACATGTCTGCCAATTATTTATACGGTGATTTTATCTTTTACTAATTACAACATGTATCATCTGACAGATTACACGTTTGTGGGTCTGGAAAATTATCTGACCGTATTTTCCGGAAGCATTAAAAATGTGTTTTTCCCGGTACTTGGGTGGACGATTTGTTTTGCGCTGTTAAGTACGGCAGGTTCCTATGCAATGGGACTGATTCTTGCCATTTTGTTAAACAATCCGCATATGAAAGAATCAAAAATTTACCGTGCAGTGCTAATTGTTCCGTGGGCATTGCCATCTACGATTGCAATCCTCGCATGGCAGGGACTGCTAAATGAGCAGTATGGTGGAATCAATAATTTACTGCATACAATCGGTATTGCCTGGAATGTACCGTGGCTGACCAATCCATTCTGGGCAAGGGTTGGGTTGATTATCGTGAATGTGTGGCTGGGATTTCCCTATATGATGAATGTCTGTCTTGGTGGACTACAGGCGATTTCTGGTGAATACTATGAGGCGGCTAAAATGGATGGGGCATCAAAATTTCAGTGTTTTAAGAGCATTACATTGCCGATGGTGACGAAACTTTCCATTCCTCTTGTAATTTCTTCGTTTGCGGCTAATTTTAACAATTTTGGAAATATATACATGATTACACAAGGTGGACCGGCGAGAGTGGATAACCAGTTTGCGGGTTATACGGATATCCTTGCTAGTACCACCTATAAGATGACCACATGGTCGAACCGGTATGAACTGTCTGCAACGTTCAGTGTGCTGATCTTTATCATTGTCGGAACATTTACGCTGATTAATATGCGGCTGTCCGGCTCATTTAAGGAGGTTGATTAAATGAAAAATAAAAAGAAAATATCCGCCTCAGAACAACGGACACTGTGGGGAAGCAGGGTGGTCATATGGATCACGATGATCGTGGTGCTGTTTCCGGTCATATGGATTGTTATGTCCTCTTTTTCCGCGGGTGACAGCTTTTTCCTGTCCTCATTGTTCCCTGAAAAATTCAGCATTGAACATTATGTGGAACTGTTTCGGGAAACGGATTTTGGAATCTGGGTTTTTAATTCCCTGAAGTTTTGCTTTATTGTAGCAATCATACAACTTGTGCTTACTTCACTTGCAGCGTATGCGTTTGCAAGACTGCGGTTTGTGGGAAGAAAATATGGGCTGATGGCACTTTTGATATTACAGGTGTTTCCAAACAGCATGGCAGTTGCCGGATACTATATTTTAATTTATAAGTTCGGGCTGGTGGACAACAGCTTTGCACTCATTCTTGTGCTTGCAGGTGGAAGTGCTTACAATATCTGGTTACTTAAATCTTATATCGATGGACTTCCGGTGGAATTGGATGAAGCTGCAATGGTGGATGGAGCAAATGAATTCCAGGTTTTTTATAAGATCATCATCCCGCTTGCAATGCCACAGCTTGCCGTGATCTTCCTGTTTTCGTTTATTGCAACATACAGTGAATATGTGATTACCTCAATCTTTTTGCAGACACCGGGAAAAATGACGCTTGCACTCGGACTGCAGTCTTTTATCAGCGATCAGTTTGCTGCGCACTGGACTTTGTTTGCTGCAGCAGCAGTGATTTCATCCCTGCCGATCATGATCATCTTTATGTGCTTACAGCGGTTTATTCAGAATGGATTGGTTGCCGGAGGGGTAAAAGGATAAAATGAAATATCATCGGGGATTCTTCATGAAGATGGCAAAATAGGGACGAATGAGGATTTTTCCGGATTAGCGGGCCTTTTAGAATCTGCAATTTCTGGAGTACGTGCTTCTGCTGCATCGAGTACCAAAATTATGCTTCATCTGGATCAGGGTGGAAAAAATCAGTTGTATACCTGGTATTTTGGTGGATTATTGAAAGAGTCACCAAACTTGGATTTTGATGTATTTGGATTATCTTATTATCCAATGTGGCATGGAACCATGGAGGGGCTTCAGTATAATTTGAATTACTTGGCGACCACTTATAATAAAGAAGTGTGTGTTGTAGAAACTGCGTATGCATGGACAACGGAAGATGGTGATGGTGAAGGAAATGTATTCATTAGTGGAGATGAAGAAGTTGGAGGATATCCTGCAACAGTAGAAGGACAATTTGAATTTATGAATGATCTGGAATCAATCATTTTAAATGTACCAGATGATAAAGGTATTGGATATTTTTATTGGGAACCAGAATGGATACCTGTAGAAGGTGGAACATATGCTACATCTGCAGGGGTTGCGTATAAAAATGATACCGTAACTCCAAGTAATACATGGGATAACATGACGTTGTTTAATTTTCAGGGAAATGCATTAGATTCTATTAAGGTGCTTAATAAACCGTGTGAAAATTTATTGACAAATATCAGTTTTGAACAGAATGGGATAACTATTTCACCGAGTGGATGGAATGTATGGACAAGTGATTCGTCAGATGAAAATACTGTAAGAACAGAATATGGTGATGCATATGATGGAGATTACAAATTAACATTTTGGGATGATAAAGAGTATTCGTGTTCTGTATATAAAACGTATACAAATATTCCGAATGGAACATATAAATTCTCAATTTGGGCAAAGACAAATGGGAAACAGGATGTTTTACAACTTTATGCAAAAAATTATGGAGGAAGTGAGCTTGATACCACGATTGAAACAAGTGACATTAATTGGAATATTTTTAGTATAGACAAGATTGTTGTTACAAATCATACGTTGGAGATCGGGGTTTATTCTGTAGCAGGAGCAAATGACTGGTGTAACCTTGACTTGGCAATGTTAAGAAAAATTGATTAATTATATTTAAAATTTTTAAGGGGATGGTTTTGATCGTCCCCTTAATTTTTGAATTGTTCTTTGACTGGTGGAATCTTATGAAAAAGAAAATATGGAATAGGTGCAGAAAAAATGGTACGTTATGATAAGATTTTTTCTATCATTGATATTAAAGAAGAAAATATGAAAAAGTGGGGGAAGTGCTTCCATTTTATAAGAATGTACAAAAAGAGGGGGTTATTCTTTGGAAGGCAGCTTAAAAGAACTTGCACGATATTAGCACCTGTAGAGCAGAACATAATCTGTTTTACAGGTGCTTTTTTCAATTAATAAGGAACTGGTACTTTCGTCCCTTGGCAAAGTGCCCAATTAAAAGATTAAAAAAAGGATAAAAAACTTTAAATTAAGTAATACTTTACAATGTTTAATTTTATATTAACTAAATATTGACTTAAAATTACTTTGTGGTATACTGAATTTATCAAATAAATAAAGCAATTGCACACTGGTTCCCATATTTTTACTGCACTCCCCAAGTATGCAGTACCCTCTCCCTGAAATATGGGAAGCAGCGTGCAATTGCTTTTTTATTAAGTGAAACCGGATAGATGGAGGGTGCTGGAAGGTTTTTGCAACTAAAATGGAGAAGAAAGGAAAGGTAGAGCAAAAACATGAGAAGGGTAGGAAAACAGATTGTTGCCATCACGCTGGCAGCAGCAATGATGGGGTCGCTGACACCGGAGGCGTGCACATTTTTACAGAACGAGATTGTGTATGCAGCGGAGACAAATGATGTTGTTTATGAGAACAGTGATAAGGTAACGATTGAAGATATGGATTTCTCCGGGCTTGATGCAGAAGACTGGGGAAATAAAAAAGAAACGGTATATGGCTATACCAATGATTCGGTAAGAAAGGTGAACGCTTCTTTCCGATTGAAGACAAAGGTGACGATTGATGAGGAAGCTTATGCATCTTTGGGGACAGACGGATATGTGAAAGTACAGCCGATTGCAAAGCTCGGAGAAGGTTGGACTTATACAAAACCAGGTTCTTTAAAGGAATTAAAGCAGGATTCATTTACCAAAGAGGGGGATGTATATACAACAGAACTGGAAGCTTCTTATAAGTTAGATGATGAAAGTACGTTGATGGAAATAGACTTTGAAGTTGTTGGTGCAAAGGCAAAAGGTTCTATTTCATTTTCAGATGTATCGGTAATTAATGAAACATCAACTCCTGCGGTAAAACGTACAGAGTTATATAGAAGTGAGGACGCAAAAACAACAGAACCCATTGATTTTGCAGGATTGGACGAAGAAGACTGGAATGGTGCAGGAAAAATTACTTTTGCATATGATGAATCCATCAATGGCTCGTTGGGAAATGTGAATGAAGAGTATGAATTAACTGCAAAGGTAACACTGGATGAAACATCCTATCAGTCGCTGGATGCAGATAAAGCGCATCTGAATATCCAGGGTGTAACAAAACTGGGATCAAAATGGGGATGGAACAACAGTACGGATTGCCAGTGGCTGCAGAAGGATTCTTTTATGAAAGTTGGGGAGAATTATTCAGCTGATCTGAAAGTAAAGTTTTCAGGAATAACACCGGATACATTGATGGATGTTGAATTCGTTCTTGTGGGAACCGGATTTAAGGGAACTGTGACATTTTCAAATGTAGTTCTCACAAATTTATCAAGCGATAAACAGGAACTGACCAAACAGGAGCCAACCGTTCTTTCTGATTTAAATAATGAATCCCAGGTAAATCTGTGGGCAGGTGAAACCGGATATCAGTATTTCCACGGTGGAACAAAAAATGCTGCTCCGGAACTTTCCTATGACGCAAATGGCGGGGACGGAAGATTAAAAGTAAGCCTGAATTATACAGCCAACTCCGGCGAATCATGGAGTGAGGCAAAAGTGAAATTCACACCGAAGACACCGGCTGATATCAGCAATTATAATCAGGTGAGTGTGGATTTGATTTATCCGGAAAGCAGTAATATTTCCAAGATAAAATTTTTCTCCAACAGCGGAATCAATAAAGATACCAGCATAGATTCGTCCGAGGCAACAGATGCAGGAAACGGATATAAGAAAGTTACAGTTACTTTAGGATTTTCTCCATCTGCCACACCAATGGATGATCTGACAATCGGACTTATCGGAGCCAACAGTTCCTTTGCAGGGGATGTTTATCTGGATAATCTGATACTTTCCCAGAAGGATGCCAGTGGTGATTTTGTGACAATTACCGCAACACCGAATACAGACGGAACACAGGCAAAACCAGAAGCAACAGATAAAACCCTGACCATGACAGATCCGGATGCCAGCAATAGCGCAAAGGCATTGTATGCATATCTGCAGGGACTGACCGAAAGTGATCAGGTACTGTTTGGACATCAGAATGATGTGAGCCATTCCGTAGGAAACAACGATCTGGGAGATGTAAAAGATGTGACCGGTTCCGTCAGCGGTATTTTCGGCATTGACTCCCTGGCATTGTTTGGAAGCGAGGCTGGTGGTACGGATGCGGCATCTGCACTGCAGAGTTCCATTGACTACAGCAAAAAGGCGGCCCAAAACGGTGCAATCGTTACCTTATCCACCCATATGCCGAATTTCACCAATGCAAAGATTAAAAAGAATGCAGATGGAACCTACGATTTCTATAACTGTGATTTTAATGAAGCAAAAGATTTATCCGGTGATTCGTTAAAGAAGATTTTGCCTGGTGGAGAGAAGAATGAGGTATTTAAGGCATATCTTGATACGATTGCATTCTATGCCAATGCATTGGAAAAGGAGAATATCCCGGTGATTTTCCGGCCATTCCATGAGGATACCGGCGGCTGGTTCTGGTGGGGCAGTGCAAACACCGCAGAAAGTTACAGGAGTCTGTATGCATATACCAGAGATTATCTGGAATCCAAAGGCGTGCACAATATGCTTTATGTGTATTCGCCAAACGGACCGCTGGAGACCGAGGCAGAGTATATGTCGCGGTATCCGGGAGATGCCTGTGTAGACATTCTGGCATTTGATTATTACAACGACTTTAATACTTATCCGGCAGAGAGTGATACTTCATTCTTTGATCATCTGGATCAGACCTGTCAGGTTGTATCATCACTTGCAAAACAGCATAACAAGCTGGCTGCGATTTCGGAGACCGGTGTACGTGTGATGAAAAAGGATGGAAGTGATAACGAAGGGCTTCTTGTAAAAAATAATCCGGTCAGTGAGGCAAAGTCGGGTGTGAACTGGTATCAGAAAGTGAATGATATCGCAAAGAAAAACGACATGCCATATTATATGGTATGGGCAAATTTCAGCGATACCAATTTCTATGTGCCGTATAAATACAGTGATACCATGGGTCAGGAAATGGTCAATGAGTTTATTGATTACTACAACAACGCGGATTCAGTATTTGGAAACGGTACGAATTTCTATGGAAATATCGATAAGTACGCAGGAGTAAAGACGGATAATTACAAAGATGTCAGCGGATACATGGTAGCACCGTTTGATATGGATACGATTTTAAAGCCAACTGCATTAAAGGCAAGTGTTTCCAATGCCGGTGAAGTATCGTTTGTTGTAAAGGATACGGCAAAGGGCAAACAGTTGACATTGCCGGCTGCAAAAGGCTCCGACAGATTCTATACGGCGCAGCTGACACAAAAGGAAATGGATCAGATCGGAGAAACAGATGTTGCATCCATTACACTCGTTGCAGATGGAAAAGAACTGTCCACGATCACAAATCTGAGTATCGGAAAAGAAAAGGACAAAGCTCCGGCAGGTGTGCTGGAAAATTTTGACTACTATGTCGGGAGTAATGGACTTCTGGATGCAGCTTACGGTGGAAATTCTGCCGCTGGATGCAGTTCGTCCTTTACGCTGGATCAGGAGCATAAGGCAGACGGTACATATGGTGCTGCATTTAGTTACAAATTAAAAACAACCGGTTCGGAAGTCTGGACGGGTCTGGTAAATGCAAGTCTGGGCAATACAGATTTTTCAGCCTATAATGCATTGAAATTCTGGACAAAACTTGATGGAAAAGGTCAGAAGGTTGTTGTACAGATCAAGGCAGGAGGAGAAGAGTATGAAGTATATCTGACCAATCTTGCGAAGACAGAAGATGCCTATGAAGTAACCGTTCCATTCTCAGCTTTTAAAGGGAAGACGGGTGGAAAACTTAGTGGGGATGCTTTAAAAGATGTGCAGGCATTCGGACTCTGGTGTAATTCCAACCCGGCAGGTTCCGCGGTAGATGTGGAATCGGTACTTTACTTTGATGCATTCAAAGGAACAACGATCAGTGATGCAGAAGCTGCAAAAGCAGATGCCGATGGCCTGATTGCGGTAAAACAGATCAGCCAGAGTGGAAATAATGGCGGAAATTCTTCCTCCGGCAGCAGCACCTCTGGTGGAAATTCCGGCAGCACAACAACACCGGATACAAAACCATCGGAAACCCGGAAAACGGACAAAACATTTGAGAATATTGCAAAAGATACAAATGCGACACTTACCGTTGAAAAGAACGATAAGGGAGAAGTGACAGATGCCCGGGCACAGCTGGACAAAACAGTAAAGAATGCTTCCGAGACAAAGAAGACTACAATTTCAGCAGATGTGGTTGCAAAATTAGTCCAAGAGGCAGGAACCAGCGACATCACGATTACCCAGACAACAAAGAACGCTTCCGGCAAAGTGATGAACAGCGTATCTGTCAATGCGAAGGATCTGCAGGCAGGCAAAAAGCTGACACTTGTAAAAGTTGATAAAAAGACAGGAGAAAAAGTCCTGATCAGCAGCAGGACTTATAAGGTTTCCAAAGACGGAACTGTGACAGCGGATACCAAAGATGCCGGTGATTATGTACTGCTGAATGAGAAGGATGCAAAAGCCCTGAGCAGTAAAATCTTAAAGAGTATTGCATTAAAGGATACCAAGAAAACGGTTGCAAACGGAAAGAAGGCAAAAGTTACTTTTGATAAGAACCTGAACATGGAAAATGTAAAGAAGATCACTTATACATCTTCCAAAAAGTCGGTTGTAACCGTGAATAAAAATGGTACAATTGTCGCAAAGAAAGCTGGCAAAGCAGTTGTGAAAGTAAAAGTCACTTTAAAGAACGGAAAGACAAAGACTGTAAAGATGACGATCAAAGTGACAAAGTAAATTTACAGGAGTTTCGTCAAAATTTTAATAAGAAAAAGACGGTTTCGCAGGAAATCGTCTTTTTTCTTACCCATAATTGTAAAGAGAAGCGTGTGTGTTTTTTCGGGGGAATTGATTGTAATTTCAGGAACCTTTGTTTATACTAAAATCAATAGAAAAGAGAATGAGAAGGAGAACATTTATTATGGCAGGAAAACACATTTCCATTCCGGCACTTTTAAAGATCGGTGCGGGTGCATTGGACAATCTGGGGATTTACTTAAAAGAGTTACAGTTACAGAAAGTAGTTGTATTGTTTGGAAACGGTCTTGTAGAAATGTTTGGTTCTACCGTTATGGAAGCATTGCAGCAGGAGGACATTGATATTTTAGAATATCAGGAACTTGATACCGTGCGGTTGGAAGATCTGACCAGTCTTGCATTTTCCATGCCGGCGAAGACGCAGGCAGTCATCGGCATCGGTGGCGGAAAAGTGATTGATGGTGCGAAATATTGTGGATTTCTGCGAAATCTGCCGTTTATCAGCATCCCGACATCGGCATCGAGCGATGGCTTTTCAAGTGCCAGTGCTTCCCTTCTGGTGGAAGGACGCCGCAAGTCCGTTCCGGCAAAACTTGCATATGGGATTGTGGTGGATACAAGGATTATCCGCAGTGCACCGGAGAAATTTTTATATTCCGGAATCGGCGATATGGTATCAAAAATTACGGCACTGTATGACTGGATTTTTGAGGAAGAACATGGGTACGGAAAAGTCAATGATTTTGCTGTCATGATTGCAAAGAAAGCAGTCAACAGTTTTGTGCGCACACCGTTTACTTCGATACAGGATGATCTGTTTTTAAAGGAACTTCTGGATTCTCTTGCAATGAGCGGAATTGCAAATGAGATTGCGGGCAGCAGTGCGCCAACGAGCGGCAGCGAACATCTGATTTCCCATGCGCTGGACAAGATGCTTGAGCATCCGCAGCTTCATGGTATTCAGGTTGGCATTGCAACCTATCTGATGAGTGTTGTGCAGGATCATCGTTACCGGAGGGTAGACACAATTTTTATGCAGACGGGGTTCTGGGATTATGTAAAAACACTGGATCTTCGGCGGGAGGATTTTGAGAAAGCAGTTGATCTGGCACCGTCGATCAAACCGTTCCGCTATACGTATCTGCATGAGCAGCAATATAGGGATCGCGCGAAGGAACTCCTGCATACAGATGCGCGGCTGCAGGAAATCCTGAAATAGAGAGGAAAATAAATTACAGGATATACAATGATAAAAGTAGCAATATGTGATGATGATATACAATTTATTTATAAATTGGAACAAAGTATTTTTCGGTTTGCAGAAATGAAAAGAATAAAAGTGGATGTTGACGGTTATACAAGTGGAGCAGAATTTATTCAAAAACTGCAGCAAAGCGAAAGGTATGATTTGTTATTTTTGGATATTGAATTAGGGGACAGCTCGGGGATTATCGTTGGAAACTGGATTCGATCCCAGATCCAATATGAATCCATGCAGATTGTTTTTGTATCGGCAAAAGAAATGTATGCCATGCAGCTTTTTGATCTGCGTCCAATGAATTTCCTCGTGAAACCCATACAACAGGAACGAGTAGATTATATATTAGATGAATATGAAAGGCTGTATCAGTTTCAGCCACATATTATAGAAATTGGGAAAGGAAGAAATTCGATACGGATAGAAGAACATTCTGTTTTTTATTTGCAGAGCCTTGCCAGAAAAATTCAAGTGGTAACAGCAAATGATACATTATGTGTTTATGGAAAACTTTCGGAGGTTATTCCTGCGTTGAATCCGCATTTATTCTGTGTGGTACATAAATCTTATGTCATTAATCTGCGGTATGCAGAATCTTTTCAGAAAGACAGCGTACACATGATCAATGGGGATGACATTCCGGTCAGTCGGTCTATGAAAAATAACCTTGATCATGCAATTATGGAAAAGATGAGGTGTGGCGGGTGAATAACATAGAAAGAATATTTGAAGCGGTATGTAACATATTAAGTGTGTATGTAAGTTTTAAAGTGACGGATGTTTTTCTGGAAAAGAAAAGAAAACTGCCACGGATGGCAAATATTGTTTATGTGCTCGTATGGCTTATTAATACAGTTGTTGCATTTGGTTTTCGAAATGCCATGGGAACTACGGTGAGTATGGTACTGCTTCTCTGGGCGGCAGAAGGCATATTGTATGAAGGAAGTATACTGCAGAAAATAATGGCAGGTTGTTTTACAGTATTGCTGGGGCTTACCATAGAATTTATCATGTATTATTATCTGGGAGATTTTTCTTTGTTTTCCGAAGGGCGGGCAATGGGAACCATCACAGGGGCAATGGTCAATCTGCTCATAGCAATGGGAATAAGACAGGTGATATGTCGGCGAAGGGTTATGGAAACACAGAACTATTACTTTATGATTCTTGTATTAGCCGGAAATATTGTCTGGATATATGCTCTTGAGAGTGTATCCGGCGAAAATTCGCCAAAAACAGTATTATCACTGGCTATTATGATCGTTGTAGATCTTGGAATGTTCTATTTGTATGACCGTTTGGGAGAAGCTTATCAGGATAAAATGCAGCAACGGCTTTTAAAGGAACATATGATGGCCTATCAGGAGCAGATGCATATCATGCAGCAGAATCAGAAAAAGCTGGATTCTTTGCGGCATGACATGAAAAACCATATGTATCTTCTGCAGACATATCTTAATGAAGGAAGGTATGATAAGGCACAGGAATATGTAAATAAAATGAGTGAGCATTTGCAGACGGAGCATAAGTATGTGAATACGGGGAATCTGGAACTGGATATGATTTTGAATCATAAACTGGCAAAAGCGGAGGCAATGTCCTGTCAGATTCAGTCGCAGATTGTGATTCCGTGCCAGTTGCCAGTGGATGGATATGACTGGAATGTTTTGTTTGGAAATCTGTTGGACAATGCAATTGAGGCAATGGAGCAGATAAAAGATCGTTTTTTGGAGATTCGGATACAATACGACAGGGGAATTCTGGGTATACAGGTGAAAAATACGTTTGATGGAAAAGTCAATAAACAGGGAGAACGTTTACTGACAAGGAAGAAACAACAGGCATTGCATGGAATCGGTATGCAGAATATTTCAGATGTTGTAGACAAATACGGGGGATGGAAATCTATAAATATCGATGAAAATATATTTGAGGTTCAGATTGTGTTATATCTTTGAAAAAATCCCATGGTGTATGCTATGGGATTTTTAATGCAGATTTTGACGAAAATCAAACCAATTTTAACATGCAGAAAGAATAATGGGAAAAATGAAGTATAGTATACACAAGAGAGGGGAAATAGCCATGAAAAATATTTTAAAAATAATGCTTATGATGATTACAATTTATACGATAACAGGTTCTGCTGTGTATGCCGCGGAAATACCGGTTTCAGATCAGGATCAGTTAATAACGAGCCGTGATTGGACAGAAATCAGTAATTTACAGGATGAAATGAAAAAAGAAGAGCCGGATG
>ERZ825324.680-NODE-680-length-46267-cov-4.038951_pt1 | contig 46267 bp, 45 predicted proteins | sample MGYA00519859_ERZ825324 | MGnify/ENA primary metagenome ERZ825324 (study PRJEB31778, sample SAMEA3449198) | human gut metagenome | biome: human gut; feature: human-associated habitat; material: faeces | place: United Kingdom | collected 2010/2012 ...
CTTTGCAGAATAAAAGTCGAAGATGACTACAAGCGGATGAAAAGTGAGGTCGAAACCAGAAACGGAAATGAAAAGATAGATAAAAGTGAGTGTAAAATAAACACCGAAGGTAAGTCAGACAGATATATTGTTTTTCATGCGTATATATGTATTATTGTATATACGCCAATATGTATATACGGTAATAAGTATATAAGAATGATATAGGAATAACAAGATAAGAGGAGCAGCACCCATGACTCATCTAATTTACTCGTTTTAGCAAAAATCGGGATAGTTCATAATTTTAAAGTCCCGAATTTTAACACAAAAAGGCCGTAAATCCGCCTAAAACATTTTGAAAATGTTAATATAAGAGTTTCTTTTTTTTAAGGCTGTCTTTCTGATATTAAGTCATTTATTTTGTAGCCAATAAATAAAAAGAATATGGGATCATTCGGTATATACGCAATCGTAGTGACATTCATCTTTGTTATCTATTATGTAGTCATGATCTGCCTGGATTTGTTCGGCCCGAAAGGAGAGAAGAAAGAAAGTGTAGAAGTTATTCGCGCCAGCGTGCCTATTAACAATGCGGATGCCACACCAGCAGTCTCACCTGTCAGAATCAGTGAGACCGGTGAAGGCAAGTATCAGATAGAACGCCCCGGTGAAGAAGAACCGGAGAAATACGGACATGAGACAGAAGAAGCATCTTACAATAAGGCCAGTGAAGGTGCGGAGACTTCTCAATTTGATCAGAATCCTCTTACGGCTGAAGATATTGCAGCGTCCGACGCCGAGGAATTGGCCATGCAGGCAAAAGCCAAGGCAGACTCGATAAAGCAGAACTTCAACAGTGTGTCTCCGGACATTCAGGGAGCTGTGTATGTAGACGAGTTCGTTGAAGATTATGCAGCCGCCTATTTGAAAGCCAAGAGGGAAGACGAGCAGGCTGAACAATTTAGTTTCTAAGTTATGAAGACATTCAAATCCAAGACATATTTGCTGTTGTCGGCATTACTGTTGCTCACGCAACCCGTCATGGCCACCTGTGGTACGACGGATTACAGTGGCAATTCAGGCCGGTTATATAATATGGTGGTATTCATCTTGACATGCTGTACAGCCGTATTGTATCTGCTTTATGCCATAGCAGCCCTTTTATCCATATACAGCGCGACGAGCATCTATATCAAGATGCAGGCAGGGGAAGAAGGATTTACGAAAAGCATCATTATTTTGGTCGGCAGCTGCCTTTTCCTGCTTATAGCGACTATCGTCCTTCCAGCCTTCTTTGGTTTCCAGTTCGGCGTGACCGACAGACTTTGGTAATTGTTTTATTACATATTATTTATTAATTATTTATTTAAAAAATCAAAGACAATGAATCAGACTTTGTCAGTAATGGTAAGCGGAGCCAAGAGCTTTTGTATCTTCGCAAGTAAGAAAATCAAGGCCGTAGTGATGGACCCCCGCTTTGTAGCAGTTATGCTGTTGCTGGTCGTTTGCACGGTAGCAGCAGATGCCCAGAGCATGGACTCCGGTGCACAGGCAATCGGTAAGGCAACTGATGCGCTGAAGAAGTACATCCCTGTTATAACGAAGTTGTGCTACGTCATTGCAGGTATTGTTGCCATTCTCGGTGCCATCTCCGTTTACGTCAAGATGAACAACGAGGAGCAGGATGTCAAGAAGAGCATCATGATGATTGTCGGTGCCTGCATCTTCTTCGTGGCGGCAGCCCAGGCATTGCCACTGTTCTTCGGACTCTAAGACGAGGAATATGGCAACAGTCAAAAGCGACTATCCCGATTACCCGGTATTCAAGGGGCTTCAAAAGCCTCTTGAATTTCTGGGTCTTCGAGGAAGATACATTGTATGGGCCGCTGTCACCGTTGGCGGAGGTCTGTTGTCATTCTTGATTGGCTATGTGATTTTCAGTTTTCTTGTTGCATTAGCGTTGCTGACAATTTTTCTGTCAATAGGAGGAGTCTCCATTTTTGTCAAGCAACATAAAGGTCTCCATTCCAAGAAATCCCCGAAAGGTATCTACATTTTCAGCCATTCAAGACATTATTAGAATATTCATATTGATTGTAAGCAAAACAAATTCATGATTACCCTAATCGTCATATTGGTCTTTACCTCCATCTTGTTGGGAATATACATTTCCATCAAAGCCTTCGGTACTGGCAGCAAACGCGCCAAGGTGTTTGAAGACATCTACTTCAGCTTTGAGGATGTCAATGAGATCGGTGTGGTCTACACAAAGAAAGGCGATTATTCAGCCATCCTTAAGATGGACAATCCCGTCAGGAAGTACTCTGCTGATACGGACGGTTATTACGAGTTCACTTCCCTTTTGGCATCCGTCCTACAAGTGTTAGGTGAAGGATATGCCATTCACAAACAGGATATTTTCGTCCGTAAGAACTTCAATATGTCGAGCATCGCAGGAAAGGACACCGATGTGAGAAAGCATTTTCTTTCCGATGCCTATTTCAAGTTCTTCAACGGTCGTCCCTATATAGATTCTGAAACCTATCTCACCATCTCCCAACGTGGTCGAAATGGCGGTTTGAAGGCATACGATGCCGACAAGTGGCGCGATTTCCAAGTCAAGATACAGAAAGTCCATGACCGTCTGAAGAGCGAGAACATCAACTGTCGCTTTCTCACTGGTGACGAATGTCAGGAATATACCGAGCGTTTCTTTGCTGTTGATTTCAATAACGAGGTTGTTTCTATGAATGACTTCAAGGTGGAGTCCGAGAAGATCGGCATGGGCGATGACCAGTTGAAAATCTACAGCCTCTTGGATGTAGATGATCCCGGTCTTCCCGGCACCCTTCGCCCTTATGCCGACATCAATGTCAACAACTCCGTCATGCCGCAGGATCTGCTTTCCGACCTTAGCACACTCCCTGATGTAGACACGCTTATTTACAATCAGGTCATCTTTCTTCCCAATCAGAAGCGGGAGATCTTAAAGTTGGAGAAAAAGAAGAACCGTCACGCTTCCATTCCCAATCCGAATAATCAGATTGCCGTTGAAGACATCAATAACGTCCTTAATGAAGTAGCTCGTGACGGCAAGCAGTTTGTTTATGCACATTATAATCTTATCGTAAAGACCTCGGCAGACAGAAACCTGCAAAAGATCACCAACTGTTTGGAGAACCTTTTGGCAAGATACAGCATGCACCTGTCAAAGCGTGCCTATAACCAATTGGAGTTGTTCGTTGCCAGCTTCCCCGGCAACTGCTATGAACTCAATGCCGACTACGACCGTTTCCTGACACTTTCCGACCCTGCACTCTGCCTTATGTATAAGGAGCGTCAACAGAAAGGGGATGACACGAACCTGAAATGTTACTACACAGACAGGCAAGGCGTACCGATGCCTGTTGACGTGTCAGGCAAGGAAGGAAAGATTAGATATACCGACAACTCCAATTTCTTTGTCCTTGGCCCTTCCGGCAGTGGCAAGTCCTTTTTCATGAATACCGTCATGCGGCAGTACTACGAGCAGGATACCGATATTGTCATTGTAGATACCGGCGACAGCTACGAAGGTCTTTGCAGCTATTTCGAGGGCATATACATCACCTATTCAAAGGAACACCCCATCTCGATGAACCCTTTCAAGATAGAGAAAGCCGAGTATGAGCAGAACTTCCAGGCAAAAAAGGACTTCCTTAGGAATATCATCTTCCTGATCTTCAAGGGAAACGGCGAGCCCACAAAGCTCGAAGAAACCATCATCAACCAAACCCTCATAGAATACTTCGAAGAGTATTTCACCCCATTTGAAGGCTTTACCGAAGAGCAGCGCGACAACATGCGCCATGTCATGGAGCTTGAAGACAAACGTACCGGCAAGTATGAGGAATACGAACAGGAGCTGGAAAAACGTTACGGAGTATCTGATGATATTGACGATATAGAAGAAGATGATGACGATGAAAGGAAGAAACAGCGCGACCTCCGTCTCCGTGACAAGCTGCAAGCCGTCATCGACGATTCCGCCGCTACTGAAGGAGAAAAAGACAATGCGAAGAGCCAGCTGCTCCGTCGCCTTACTCCCGAACTCATAGAGAGTAAGTATCTTCAGCGGATCAACAGGAAAATCGACAAGATAGAACGCCAGCGTAAGAAGATGAGGGTTACGGAACTCAACTTCAACACCTATTATGAGTTCGCCATTGAGCGTATTCCTCAAATCATGAAGCAGGATCAGGTTAAATTTGCCATCAACGAGTTTGCCACGATCCTAAAGCCGTTCTATAAGGGAGGGGAGATGGAATACACACTCAACAACGAAATGGATTCCTCCCTGTTCAATGAGAAGTTCATCGTATTCGAAATTGACAAAATAAAAGAGAATCCCGTCCTTTTCCCTATTGTCGTGTTGATCATCATGGATGTCTTCACACAGAAGATGCTCTTAAAGGAAGGCCGGAAATGCCTGGTCATAGAAGAAGCATGGAAAGCCATTGCCACCCCTGTCATGGCCACCTATATACAGTATCTATACAAGACAGCCCGTAAACACTGGGCCATGGTCGGCGTGGTAACGCAAGAAATACAGGACGTTACCGAGTCCAAGATTGTTAAGGAAGCCATCATCAACAACTCCGGCGTGTTCATGCTACTTGACCAGAGCAAGTTCAAGGACAAATTCGATAATATCAAAAAGACCTTGGCTCTGACCGACATCGACTGCAAGAAGATTTTCACCATCAACCGCTTGGAGAATAAGGAAGGCCGTTCCCCATTCAAGGAAGTGTTCATCAAACGTGGTCAGGAAGGCGATGTGTACGGCATTGAAGAACCGCCGGAGTGTTACATGAGTTACACGACGGAGAAGGTAGAGAAACTTGCCCTGAAACTCTACAAGAAGATTCTCCAATGTGATCATCAACACGCCATTGAAGCCTTCGTGCGTGATTGGAAACGCTCCGGAATCAAGAGTTCCTTGGAATTTGCACGGAAAGTACTGAAAGAAAGAAAAGTGTTAGACAATTAAACTCATCAATCATATGCGTCGTTTCATCACTATCATCCTTTTGATCCTCTCGGTGACATCCATGTCAGCGCAGTCGTATCATGCCATCAACATTGATGCGAAGACCGTGGCAGCCATGACCGCCGCATATGCGATAGAGGAAGAGACAGAACGGAAGACAGCCTCTGATGTAGACTCCATCTTAGGACACTACACCAAGGCCAGCCTTTCCACAGCCGGCATCTACCTGTCAAAGTTGAAAGACAGGAACGCCATGCGTGAAGTCGGAGTTTTCGGCAGCGATGAGAACTACTATTACCAACGCATCCTCTATTTGGTGAAGGACGGCATCATGCCCAAGCTCATTGTCGTTGCAGCCAAGATGGTCAAACAACCCGACAATGCCCTCTATTGGGGGCCATACCTGTTCAAGACCACCAAGAATGTCGAGCAGCTCTGCAAGCAGTTTGAACTTGTCGTTACTAATGGAAAATTGTCGTTCAAGGATGTAACTTTCTTGGTTATCAACGAGAAGCTGCAAAAAGTCTTTGACTTGGCCCAGCTTGGCAATGTCAACTGGAAAGAACTCTTGGAGAAAGTCGGAGATTTCAACATCAAAGCAGCCAAGGAGGATATCAAGAACGACATCGGCAAACTCGGAGGTGTACTTGCGACCGCAGGAAAAGGTGCTGTGGACAGCAATATGAGGGACTTCTCCGCCATTGGCAGGATCTTCAAATCCAAGCCAAGTGAGATTTACCAGTTATATCAGACTTTTCGGAGCAAATATGAAAGCATCCGCAATGCCGGAAATGTCAAGGCCATTTTGATGAGTGTCATCGGTTCGAATAGTGCAGATGCCGTTTCACGTCTGTTCCAAGTAGACAATTACAGCATCACGGGTTATGTGAGCAACTATATCAAGGAGTTGCAAGGCCAGCACTACAAGCAACGCTGGTATATCTATTCAGAGGATAAAGGTCAGAAAGTGGTTGCTACCTACCATCCCTCCCATCCTTCGAATACGAACAACAGCGATCATTGGGACAACTGGCTCTTTAAGGAGAATTATATGAGGACCGGTACGCCAGACTATCCCACGCTCACCACTTCTGAATACAATCAGTTGAAGGCTGCTGCAGAAAGTGCCACTGGCTGGAGTCCTACACGAAAAGGTGAATATGAAAGGAACAATCCCGGCCATACAATAACCCTAAAATACGAAACAGCCTCCTACACTTATTCATATGATAAAAAGGGAGGTACTTTCAGCCATTCAAGACATTGGCGAGGCAAACACTGGACAGTGTATATGACGGTGACAGACTCATGGAACATCAAACACGAGGTGCATGAAGAGATTTTCGATTCCGAGTCTATGGACGAAGAAACATTCAGAAAGCGTATGGAGAGCCAACTCAAATACTACAACAGCTTGGAGAGCGACAAAGCCGCTTCCCAACGCGTTGTGTATAAGTTAGGCTTCGATGCCAGGAAATACTACACCATAGCAGACGAGAACAAGATGAAAGGCTGCAACTCCGTAGTGTTTTTAGCCAAGTGCGACGATGGTGCAACCCTTGCAGAGGGGTCATTTAATTGGAAAGAGAATGGAAATCAGGGAAGTCACTTGGAAGACCCCAAATCGAAGAATTTCGCTTTGGACTATACACAGGTGAGCACGAATGGGGCCAACGAGCTACAGCAGAAAAAGAAAGGCTGTCAGGACGAGATTAATAGCCTTGAAAATCAGATTCGCTCCATGGACAAACAGATGAGTTCATTGGTCTCCCAGATGAACCAAGCCAAGATGGCCCACGATAACAACAAGGTTGCCGCGCTCCGTGCACAATATGACGCTATCAGCAACAACCAAGCTGCATTGAAACGTCAGCTTTCGCAGGTTCAATCCAACTTGGCGCAGATAGACAACGCCATAGCGGAATACTATAAAGATCTTAGTGAAGATAATGGCGGTCCTTACCGAATCAATTCCAATATGAGAGAGTTGGAGAGTCTGTTCCAGCTTTCCTGGCAAGATGCCGGAGAATGGGTTAACGGCGATGGCCAATACATCTTTGTCCGTCATGCCTATTGCGCACAGGTAAAGAGCCAGGTGACCTATACGGCAGTCTTGAAGCTCCAATCAAAGCCCAAGCATTTCCTTGGCATCCGCATCCACCGTGCCATATTGAGTGTCGATTACAAGCTCTCTGCCGCCTATTCAGCAGAGAATGTCATAGAGACGATGAATCTTGATATGAGTCTGTCCGAAAAAGAGCGTGCCGCGAAAGTCAACGAGCGTCAGAAACAGTTGATGGAAGATATGCCGGACTGTTCCATCACGGTGAGATACAACTATGCCAAGAATATGCCTAATGAGGAAGGTTCAGATGCCATCCATTTGCTTTGGGCAAGCGACCGGTTAGATGTAGCAAGGGATGTGGAATATCAGCTTAGCGTCATCTATTCCCAGTTAGTTCTTTTGGAAAAGGTCATGAATGACCGCCAGACTATCAAAGATTTCCTGACTAACCAACTGTTGAATCCCATTACGAGAAAGTCCCGTGGTACAATAGCCGAATATGCCTTAGGGCGATGGACAGATGCAAGCGACAAAGCCAAAAAGGTTTCTTCAAGCCCCACTTCACAAAAGGCAAAGCCATAGGCAGCAATTAAGGCATTAACATAGAAAACAGCAGACATGAACAAATGGATATACATATCGTTGATGAGCCTATGCCTTCTCTTCGTTCCAAGAGAAACCAAGGCAATAGACATTCCTACTGACCCTGTCTCTTTGGAGGCCATGATCAGTAATCACAAGACTGTTAAGGCCATGTTAGAGCTACGTGCTCTCGCAGAGGAAGGTGTGCGTGCCTATCATAAGAAGAGTATGAAGACAATGGAAGACTATACTTCGGTTAACAAGAAGTTGGACAGATACAGGAAGTGTTTCGACATCATCGACCTCATTCTGAACGGTACTGCAACAGGCTTCCACGCTTACAACAGCTTTGGCAACTGCAAAAGAAACCTTTCCGCCTATTATAAGCTTTTGGACACCTATAAAAAGGAAATTCTCCTGCATGGAGCCGTTTGGTCAAGTGACACCATCATCCTTAATGCCAGCCAACGAGCTGTCGAAGGAGTCTTTAAGGGTGTTTCAGAGCTAAGGAAGTCTTATTTGGAGTTGTCAGAACTCGTGTCAGGTGTAAGAAACTGTACTACGTCTGATTTGATGATTATTCTTAATGACATCAATGCTTCTATTGATAAAATAGAAAGTAGCATCAGGCATTCCTACATGGAATTGTGGGCATATATGACCGTAAGGATGGGATTTTGGAAGAAAGAATTTTATATGGCAAGGAGTATCAAGGATATTGCCAACGATGCTTTGGGGCGATGGCTTGGCAATTCCGTCCAGGCATTTCAATGCTTGGAGCAACACAGGTCATTCCAGCACGCCCCATTGGGTGGTGGCGGTATCATAGGAGGAAGACACTATGACTAAATTCAAAAGAATACATATCCTGCTTAGGAACAGGATTACGCTCTTGATAGGACTGTTGGCAACAGTTCTTCCGGCTTTCAGCCAAGGTTATGTGCAAGTCACGAAAAACCATGAGGAGTACATCATGCAGCAGTTCACCACAATGGAAACCGGTGCAGGGGCTTTGACCCCACGCTACTATTACAACGCATTCCACAAGAAATATCAAAGGACAGCCAATGCAGAGAATAAGCAGATTTTCCGTCTTCACATGAAAGCCCGTGTGGCAGACGAAAAGGTCTATTCCGACAGCATCAAAGCCTTGACCTCCCGTCGTGCCAAGGTGGAAGCACAGAATATCGTTGACCGCAGTCCCATGACCGATATGGCATGGACGGTCGAGAAAGGCAAGATAGAGGGCAAGTTGGACATCTTTCAGAAGAACATCAATAAAATCATGCCCTACGGTGGAACGGCAGAAGACTATCGTCAGTGGAAGAACATCTATAACTGCCTTCAAACCGCCATCAAGATTACCCGTGAGTCCTATCAGGACTTAGGACGCAGGAAAAAGGAGTACATGGCCATCTATAGGGATGTGGTCAGGCGTAATTACCAACTTACCAAGCAGCTGCTCGCTTGGAACAGCGTAAAATCCGCAAAGGAAATGCAGAAGAACAGCAAGTCTCCCCAGCGACTTTCATCTATCAACACGGTAGCTTTCAATGCCCTGAACCGTTGGAAAGTGGCGATGGCCGTAGATGGTTTTTCCAGCAAGAACTACAAAAAGTAGAAGATAATAAAGTATAAAACAAAATATAAGCTAACAAGTAAGAAAATCAATTATGGCATTCAGTTCCTTATTATTACAAGCACAGCCATCAGGTTCGCTTCAAGGATTGTCGAATACGATTTCCGACTTATCCCAGACTATTGGAGTTGATCTGTTTGAGGAAGACATCGACAACGTTGTCTTTCAGACTAATGAGTTTTTATGTAATCCAGATTTTATCGGGACACAAGGTCCGTTCTGGTGGATACTTCAAATGAGTATGGCATTAGGAGCCTTGTTCTCTATTATCGTAGGAGCCAGCATGGCTTACAAAATGATGGTTAAGGGTGAAGCCGTCGATGTATTCAAGATACTCAAAGTAATGGGTATTGCGCTCATCATGATTTTTTGGTATCCCCCCAGCATGACCGGTATGGGCAGTGGCAATGGCAGCATCTTGGATGCCTTAGCCTATATACCCAACTGTATAGGAAGCTACACCCACGACCTCTATGAGGCAGAAGCCGTGCAGGTCAGTGAAAAATACAACGAATTGATGCCGTTGCTGCAGAAACGCGATACGATGTATCAAAAGGCATCTGAAGTGGAAGCGGCAGAAAGTTTTGTTAGTCATCCAACAAGTATGGATATAATATCAGAAGTAACTGGAGGTTCTGCAGCATCTATTGAGAGTTCAAAAGAAGCTATGAGAGCCAAAAAGTCATCAGTCTTTGCCGGTCTCATCATTGGCTTTGATAAGATAGTAATGTTTCTTGCGCTGGTACTGTATCGGGTCGGCTGGTGGGCCACCATATTCTGTCAGCAGATATTATTGGGCATGCTGACTATCTTCGGCCCTATCCAATGGGCGTTTTCCGTTCTTCCTAAATGGGAAGGAGCATGGGCTAAGTGGCTCATCCGTTACCTGACAGTCCATTTCTATGGAGCCATGCTCTATTTCGTAGGTTTCTATGTGCTGCTGCTGTTTGACATTGTTATCAGTGTTCAGGTAGAAAATCTTACCGCCATTACATCATCTACTGGTACAATTAACGGCTATATACAAAATGCCTTCCTGACTTGTGGCTATCTCCTTGCAGCTTCCGTGGTTGCTTTGAGATGCCTGAACTTGGTTCCAGACCTTGCCGCATGGATGATCCCTGAAGGCGACACCGCCTTCTCTACCCGCAACTTTGGTGAAGGGGTGGCATCCTCCGTCAAGTCAAGTGCCATGTCCGTTATGCCCCGAATACATTAAAATGACAATGCTATGGCTGTATTAAAGAAATTAGAAAACAAGATAAAGTTGGTGCTGATTATTACCAGCCTGTTTTTGACAGGTTGTGTCGTTATCAGCCTTGGGAGCCTTTTTGTTGCCAGAGGCATGGTCGCTGATGCCCATAAGAAGATTTATGTGCTTGATGGCACCGTGCCCATTCTTGTCAAACAGACTACCATGGACGAGACTTTTGAAGTGGAAGCAAAGAGCCATGTGGAGATGTTCCATAATCTCTTCTTTACATTGGCTCCCGATGACAAGTATATTGATTATACCATCAAGAAAGCCATGTACCTTATAGACGAGTCCGGTCTTGCGCAGTACAACGCCTTGAAGGAAAAAGGCTTTTATAACAATATCATCGGAACGAGTACGATATGCAGCATTTTCTGTGACTCCATCAAGTTAGACAAACAGAAGATGACCTTTACCTACTATGGCCGCCAACGCATTGAGCGTCGTACAAGTATCTTGATGCGTCAGCTCATTACCGCCGGAAGCCTAAGGAGGGTTCCGCGCACTGAGAACAATCCTCACGGTTTTATCATCTTTGGCTGGAGGACGCTTGTCAATAAGGATCTCTCCGAGAATCAGAAAACCAATTTCTAACATTAAAGTATTGAACATTTATGGGACTGAAGAAAATCATTATGGGCGAACCTATGCCAGACAAGAACGACCCGAAATATAAGGAGCGTTATGAAAGAGAAGTGGAAGCCGGTAAACAGTTTGCAGACAAGAGCGGTTTGAGTTGGCTGGCCATGAAGATACAGACGTTGGCCAACCGCCATCGTGTAGGTTTTCTCGTTACCGTATTCGGTATTGTGATAGGTTGTTTTGCCATTAATATCTTCAATATGGTACGTAGCTACAACGCTTCTAAGACTCACCGATCTACTGCCGTAGAGCAGGTAGATTCCGCATTACATCAAAGACGTATCATAAATAGATAGTAAAATGGATGTAAAGAAAATTAATTTCAAAGACCGAAAATATGTCTTTCCCGCAATTCTATACCCGTTGATTTTGTTTGTGGGATATTTCATTATTGATACTGTAAATACTGATGTATCCGATAATGACCCTCGTTTGAAAACAACGGATTATTTGAATTCCGACCTCCCCGCAGCCAATACAGACAGTGTATTGGGTGGCAAGTTGGACAATGCCGAGCGTGAGTATGGACAAATCAACGACCTTTCGGGTGTTGAGAATATTGAAAACGATAGGGATTCTATCAATAAAAAAGAGGATTACAACTCGCAATACAGTGCCCGGGAAGCGGAAATGGTTCAACGGCAGCAGGAACGGCAACGTGCGCAGCAGGAAGAACAGCGTAGGATACGAGAGATGCAAGATCGTGTCCGTCGAGGTAATGCCCACTCTCGCAGTTCTTCGTCAACCGATAATTTTGTCGCTCCTGTCAACGACTCCGAGATTGCACGTCTTGACCGTAGGAGAAGACAGCGTGAGATGGAGAATATAAATGAAGATCTCAATGGTGTCGCTTTCGGTTCCCCTTCACGTCGTGTCAGATATGGCAATGAAGACAGTTATGGGGGTGATGGCGAATATGGTCTGCCCGTAGCCGGTTCGCAGAACGGTGCTAACAACCTATCTTATGGAAATAACGGCTCTTTGGCTTCTTCCAGAACGGACGATAATGTTCGTGGGGCAGGAGAACAGCCGGAGGGAGTACCTGAAAAGGTAGTCAAGAAAAGAAAGATTTCTTCTGACTATTTCAATACCATTTCCTCTTCTTCCACAGAAGAGTCCAAGCTCATTAAAGCCATCATCGACGAGGATGTGAAAGCACAGGAGGGCAGCCGTGTGCGCCTTCGCTTGTTGGATGATGTGGAAATTGGCGATATGACCGTCAAGAAAGGAACTTATCTCTATGCCCAGATGTCAGGTTTCGGGCATCAGCGAGTGAAAGGAACCGTGCAAAGCATTTTCAGCAAAGAAGAGATTATCCGCGTCAGCCTTTCCATCTATGACACGGACGGTCAGGAAGGGCTTTATGTTCCATTGTCCTCCTTTAAAGAGACCGGCAAGGAAATTCTTGGTTCAGCTACGCAGGGCGGAACGAACATCGTAGACAACACCACCTCTTCAACAGGTGTCAAGGGTTGGGCCAGCCAAGCTGTACAGAATGCCTCGCAGCAGGTGATGAATGCCGTAGGCAAAGTCATTCGCAGGAACAGGGTGAAGCTGAAGTATGGCACGCTCGTTTATCTGATAGACGGAAGCCAGCAAGAGAAGAGACAAAGAAAGAAAAACGCTAACAAGAAAAATAAAAGACATGAAAATTTTTAAGAAGAAAATCATTGCAGTCTTGGTAATGTGTACCTCTGTTCTAAGTGCACATGCACAAAAGACTTATTCTGACATGGAAGTGTTGACGGTAAACGAAAAAGTTTCTACCATTGTCACGGCTTCCGAACCAATACGGCTGGTCGATATATCTACCGATTCTGTGATAGGTGATAAGCCTTTGGATAATGTGATACGTATAAAGCCCGTGTCTGGCAATCATGAAGATGGTGATGTATTGGGTATTGTTACAATTATCACCGAGCGTTACAGGGTTCAATATGCGCTCATCTATACACACCGTCTTGAAGAAGCCGTTTCAGATAAAGAAGTGGAGCTTGTGGAACGCAATGCTTTTCATAATCCTGAAATAAGTATGTCTACTATCGACATGGCTTCTTATTGCATGAAAGTCTGGAACACTCCGGCCAAATACCGAAGTACATTCACCAAAAAGGATAAGATGATTATGCGTTTAAATAATATCTATGTTGTCGGCGAGTACTTCTTCATTGATTTCTCCGTGGAGAACAAAACGAATCTGCCATTTGATATAGACGAATTGCGTGTAAAGCTCCAGGATAAGAAGCAGGAAAAGTCTACCAATGTACAGATTATTGAATTGAAACCTGCATTTATTCTTGACCGCTCTGTAAAGTTCAGAAAAGGTTATCGTAATGTGATAGTCCTGAAGAAGATGACATTCCCCAATGATAAGGTACTTACATTGGAGTTGTCAGAGAAACAGATTAGCGGTCGGGCCATTTCACTGAATTTGGATTATGAGGATGTATTAAGTGCCGATTCTTTCGACACGTTACTTTTGAAAGAACAATAAGAAAGGGGGCGTTATGAAAATCCATAAAGAGTTTTTCCATTTTCTGTCTTCAAGGGCAATAGTTTTTTTTCTTTTCAGTCTGTTTGGCGTCTCTGCTATGGGGCAGGGACATGGTAACCATTTAATGGTTGGCATAGGGGCATCCTACCCGAAAGGATTTGAAGCTACACTGGCATATGAGCATGAAATGAACTATCACAACGCAATGGAGTATTTTGCGAACTACTACATTCAGTATGAGACCGACCCTGAAGCAGGTTATGTCACCAAGAAATCTTTTTGGCACAGTTACAACATTTGGAATGTCGGTTTTGCCTATAAGCCCTGCGTGACACGTGGCCGTAACCATCATGGCAACATCAGAATCGGTGTGAGTGGCGGCAGTGACTTGCACAAGTTTGTCGGTGTTGGGTCGCTTGGCTACGAACATACTTTCAATCTCTATAATGGCTGGAGTGTTTTCTTTCAGGTAAAGGAAGATGTGACGATGCGAGGCAAGGATTTATTCCGTACCGGTGGAGCCATCGGCGTTAAGATTCCATTATAAACAAAGATAGATATGAACATATACAAAATGCTTATGGCGATTATGCGTGTGATAAGACTTTCTCGCAGGATCATGCGTGTCTCTTATAGAGTACGCCACCAGTCTTCACATAAGAGATTTCGCCACAAAAACAGAGCAGTATGGGGACTTGCCGTATTGGTTGTTCTCATGGCTTTTAGTTCATGTGACGATTATCAGCCTGCCGACAATGCAATCCATGTAGGATATATCTTGTGTGAGAACCATAGTTGTATGGATCCGGAGACCTACTTTTCTCAAACTACCCATAAGGCCGTGGGGGTTGTTTTTGCAGAACAGACGGAAGACCATCCGCTCATGGCAGTCATGTTGAAAGAGCTTAATGAAGTCTTCTGTGATTCTGTTGGCCTTTCCAACGGAACGAGCGGCAGCCTTACCGCTTTTGACGGCTCTACCAATACACGAGCCATGCAGAAGAGTTATAATGCCGGGACAAAGAAAGGCAGCCCGCTGGCCATGAAGCTCTTTACTTTCCATGCTGGTGGTCAGAGTGACTTCTTACCCAGCGTTGCGGAACAGCGTCTACTGAATGTCTCTGCCAGAAGCATCAATCCCGTCATAGAAAGATTAGGTGGCACGCCGATAGCTTTAGATGGAGACTGTTGGTATTGGACTTCCACTGAAGTAAGCGAAAATAGCGGTTTACAAGCATGGCTTTGCTCCTCTGCCAACGGTGGTATCATAGAGACCCCGAAGACGGAAAGCCATAAGGCACGTGCGATCGTTCAAATAAAATATTCTAACTAAAAATACAGAAGATTATGGGCTGGATGAAAGAACTTGGTAAAGCAGCCGCCAAAGTTGCAGAAAAGCCGCTTGCCAAGGTAGGAGTTAAGTTTGCAGAGAAATCAGCGGAAAGTGCCGAAAAATCTGTCGGTAGGGCTTTGGCCAATGCAGCTATGAAGGAAGGGCGTTATGCCAGCAAGGCCAACTATACCAAGTGGATAGAGTCCATAGGAGGCAAGGCGACCAAGGTGGAGTCAGGTTTTAAGAGTTGGGAAAAAAGCCTGCCCCAATTCAAGACCGGTTTCAAGTCAGCCGAGCATATCGGATCTAAAACCGCTCAAAAGACAGAACGAATCATGGTCGATGGCACCAAGGCAACCGGACAGGGTGTTGTCCATTCTACAAAAGCAGCTGAAAAGGTTGCTGAAGAGACCGCGAAAAAAGCAGCCCTTATCAATAAGGAGACACTTAAGAATGCGACAAAGGTTGGTTGGCGCGAAGGTGGAAAGGTAATCAATAAGACAGCCGGATGGGCAGGTCAATATGCAAAATATTCGGCAAACCACCCTGTGGCAAGCCTTATTCTTTCTTCCGTTGCCTACCGCCAGCTGACAGGACGCACCCTGCTACCGGACATGATGAAGTCCTTAGGCGGTGAGGATGCTGCCAAAAAAGGTCTTGTCGGTGTTCTTGGAGAAACGACATTGGGCAAGAAAGTGGACGGTCAAGGAAACGAGGTCGGCATGGTCGCAAATCTGACGGATGTTCTTTTCGGTGATGGCACTTATGGGAAGGTCAGTTCCGGGGTAGGTTCCGTTGCAGGTGAAGCTGCCGGGGTATATCAAGGCGTTAAAGGTGGCGTTTCCTCTGTCTTGGGTGAAGGGGCTCATCTCTACGAGACAGGTAAAGAGCAGATTGGTCAGTATTTTTCGGGTAATGGTATGGTATCGAACGGCAACGGAGGTTACTATGATCCCACGACTCCCCAATATCCGTCAACATCCCAAATAATGGGCTCGGGAATGACACAAGGTGTTCCACAACAAGGAGGACTTACAGGTACGATGGTGAACGGTGTACATTCCATTGCCAATGAACTTACGGGAGGCAATGTCTCAAAGATGAATTTAGCATCCCTGGCACTTTCATCTTACATGATGTTCGGGCCTTTTGGTTGGCTTGGCAAGATGGCCAGTCTGATGTTGGGCGGTATGACCATGCGCAACATCAACCATCGACAATCGGAGAGCCAGCCTATGCAGCAGATGCAACGTTATGCTGCCGCACCAGCTGTATCAGCAGGACAGTCTGTATCACAGGTAGATTTTTCAGTATCGGAAGAGCCGGTGGTGCGACGCTCCCGTGGAATATGAAGTTAAAAATTAACAAGCTAACAAGTATAATATATGGACGCAACAGATTATAAGGACATGCTCCTGGAGTCCGCAAGCGGCTTCATGATGCCTTTTGCTTTAGACGAAAAAGAAGAGCTGAATGTCATCCTCCCTTTCGGTGAACAGACCCATCCCAAGACAGGAGAGAAGTTTCAGCACCAAGGTGTTGATTATGCCGTCAAGGACAAACCCTTGTATGCCATCGCAAGCGGCATGGTCATTGGTGCCGGGCATGATGCGGTTCATAAGAACTATATCATCACCAGATACGGTAAATACGAAGTTACCTATGGACACATATCCGAGGCCTACACCCCTTATGGTACGAATGTAAAGGCCGGGCAAGAGATTGCCCATGCCGGTGAGTTCCTGCACATGGGAGTCCGATTTAACGGCAAAGAGCTTGACCCTGACAATTTTATTGCCATGATTTGGGCAAACATACAGCAGTTGGCCGCCATGGGTATTACCCATCAGCCTACAGCCGAAGTCCTGGGGAACAAGAAGATTGTCACCAAGTATGACGATTGTCAGGATGAGATCATGGCATTGATGCTCCGTTGGCTGCCCACTTACATGAACGAACTTCGTACAAAGGCCTATACGCCTCCTAAAAAGATGGAAGCATCGCTGAAGAATATCCTCTCGAAAGCTGCCGATAAGAACTACTTTTACGAGACGATTCCCAACTTGGGCAATCCTTTAGGATTATCCGGGCGTAGTGCCCCTTTGGTAGAGAAGATTCAGGAAATCCTGATAGAGGACTTTCTTGGATTCTTGGCCGTCCGTCAAGGTATCTATCCCCAGTCGTGGGACGAGTCTCAAAAAAAAAACTTTCTGAAGAAGCTGCCGCCAACGGCTTGATGGAGGATCCTTTGCAAAATCTTGAAATAGACATTCATAGTTACGACATCAGCCGCGAGGCATCCATCTACTTCGACACGACGGGGACTCGCTGTTGGACGAAGGCATGGTTCAATGGCAGGGAGAAAGGAGAGAAATCAATAGAGATCACTCGCCAGCTGGCAGTAAAGTTCATCAATGACGAAATCTTGTTGGATGATTGGCTCGCACGTTTCTATCCCAAACAGATGAACGTCTGCCACAAGGCTATCGAGCAGGCACGCAAACAGTTATTAGGTATATAAAAACCATCACATGGCACGTAATAATCAACATTTCGGAGAGTTGGAGTATTGTTTTAACCAATACTTCAGCAAGTATTGTGCTCCTGTCATCGCCAAAGATTACAGATATTATCACCGTAAGCAGACAGAAGAGTTCTATAAGGCCTACAATGAAATGCCGGCTAATATCGGTGCCGGATCCGTCATGCAAGGAATGATACGTGTACAGACTGCAAATGTGAACGCATCGTCTTCAGGGAAATGGAACAAAAAAAATCTCGACGATTTTATTGGTGGGGTCGTAAACAAGATTGTTGCCGGCAAGAACTTCCAAAAGGACTGGGGTCATTTGATAGACAGGTATCGGGAATCTCTTATCGCCAAGTTAGGAACAAAAGGTTACATAAGAGTTGAGGAGGAGTTGGAAAAGATGGAAAAACGGAAATTCGTCGATCCCGCAGTCCACTATGGACAGATTCGTTTTATGGAGCTGCTCAAAGAGCATTTGGCCAGAACCGATATGCCCAAGTCCTCTTTGGAATATATCCTGAAAGAGGGTGCCAACAGTTCTATTATGATGACATTGGCCGGTAGGTTCATGCGTGGTCGCGACCTCTCACCTGCAGAAGAAGAGAATCGTGAGCTGGGCAATAAACTCTATAAGCCGTCAAAAGTGGAGAAAGCCGGGGCTTTTGCCTTTGGAGCTGTTATGGACGCACCGGCATTGGATGTTGTCGGTTCTGTAGCTGCCGTACCATTGAAAGCTGCTGCCAAGGGAGCAGCCGGATATGCCCTGAAGGGAGGTGCGGTAAAATTCGGAGGTTGGCTGGAAGAAAAGGCCGCTTACAAAGTAGCTACTAAAGCTTCCTATGTAAAAGGATTGATTTCAGGTGCAGCTGTCGATGCCGGATTCAACTATTGGGCTTCTTCCAAAATCAGCCTTGATGCAGCCAAGAAGCAGTACAGCAAAGCGGTTTTCGGCAATGAGGATACATTGGGGAAATACCAAAAGGGTGCATTGGGATATAGAAAGAGCGGTACCGAATACATTTCCAATGTAAATGATGGCTTGGGTAAAAAAATCAAGGTTGCCCCGATACGCCCTCATGTGAGTGATTCCGTCACTCATAAAGATTCTGGTCAGTTATTGACAGCGACAAATGGCAATTCAAGAAAGCTCTTGAAAACCATTACCACAGCGTTAAGCCATCAGGCTCTGCCTTACGATAGCCGCGCACCCATCCCCGCTTGGATGCTAAACAAAACAGCCAAACAATGCCGTGCTTTTGCCACCTCGTTTTTTTCCATTGCCAAGCAGATGTCGACACAAGGTTTGCCGGTTTGGAATCTGAATGGCAGAAATATGACACTTGCACAAGTCTCACAGCGTGCCAGCGATTATGCAAGGGCTGCTGTTCAGATAGACAAGATAAACGCCGAGAAGCAGGCGGCAAGAATGGCGGTATATAATCGGAACCATCAGGAATCAAGACAGGAGAGGAAAAGTAATGAAGTGACTAAGGCATATACTGCTGTCAGTCAATCTGCCTCGCAGCCTGTTGTTTCAAGTGCAGTGTCCTCTTCAGAACCATTAAACACCCAACATTATCAAGACATGGCCATGGGGACGCAACAAATAAAAAATCCAATGTCAGAGACTTCTCCTTATTCCAATATGCTCCAGACATCAGGATGGGGTAAATATTTGGATAATGCAGGGTTGAATGGATTTAGTGATGTGACAAAGAACCTTGGCTATGTCTTTGCAATGCTTCCTGATATGCTTATCAGTATGTTTACAGGAAAATCTTCCTCGTTCACCATAGGGAACAACATACTACCTTTAGCAGCAGTTGCCGCTGGAATGTTCAGCCATAATCCACTGTTAAAGCTCATGCTGATGGGTTTTGGAGGTGTCAATCTCTTGAACAATGCCGGCCACGAAGCCTTAGGCCTATCCACTCCTAAAGCCACTCCAAGAAACTACAAGCAATATGCTGACGAACCTCTCAATCCAAGATTAAATAATGTTTTTATGAAAGGCCGTTCTTTGATTGCAGATATAGACAATCGACCTGTTGTCATTAACATTTCTGACACGGTTGTTGACGCATATGAGAAAAAAGCCATACCTTTGAACACCTTGGCAAATGCCGTATTAAGGAAGTATGACGAGAACAGATCCGTGGCTTCAAACACTTATGACAAGAGTTTGGCAGCATTAGAGAGTCAGGAACAACAGCGTAGTTATGGATTGAAATAGATTTTGTTTACAATATTACTTGTTAGCGGCCCCTGCTGGCGTAGTTAGTTGCGTCGGTGGGGGCTTTATTTATAAAAAGGTGGAGTAGATTCCCCACCTTACATGTCAGTTCTTGTAAGTCCAAATGACGGTTATCTTATTTTACAAAGAATGTGTAACAGCGTATAGCATGTTTTGGCTCAAACTAATTACCCAAAATCACTCATAGGTAATATGAGCCGCTTGCTCTGCCAGATCAAGTTGAATTTTTGGAGTTTCTTCCAAATAAAATGTATTTGAATTTACTGATTGGGCTAAAACCTCACGAGAGACTTTCTTTCTTGCAACCCAGTTGCTTATTCTTGCTTCTGTTCTTGGTTCAAATAATTCCCAACCTTGCAATGTCAGATAATTTAGGCCATCTATTTGGCTGTTAAAAACAACAGTTCGTCCAACCTCATTTTTTAAAATAGATGGTTTGGAATTAGTTCCATTCCCTGAAGACATTAGTATGACAAAACATGGATCGCCATTAGCTTTATTTGCTCCACGTACTTGTATCCATGAATATATATAATAGTCATGTTGAGTACTATTTTTAGTCTGTGCCCCACTTGACATTGTCCAGCACATCATCATCATTATAAGAAATAATTTCAGCTTCTTCATCGTGTTCTATATAAAAAGTTATGAGTACGCCGATTAAAGCGTACCCACGGGTTAATGATTATCGTTAAAACAATTTCTTGTGATTGTCGTGTGACCATCCCATAGCATCCTTGTAGTTGCTATTCTTCTTTCCGCCTTTTCGACGAGTGTCACCACCCACAATAGCTTTCAATCCTGCTCCCAATATCAGAGCCGATGCTACTAATTCTAACATAGTATGTTTCCTTTCTTTTTATTTGAGTTTCACTTATTTTACTTTAAGTCCTTCTGACCGTTCCGTCTCCAATTCCAATTTCGCCTCCGGGTTTAACGCCAACAGCATTTGTATTCTGTCTTGCAGTCTCCCGATGGTCTTTCGGATATCAACCACATTGTCTTCAGGTATTTCTTTGAGTTCACGGATAATCTCCATGTATGAGTTTATCTGTCCCATCGTATATGTGACGGACAATGTGTTCTCAATATGTTCTCTGTCAACTTCAATTTCAAATGCCATAATCGTTCTTCCGTTTTATTGGTTATAAACTTAGCATTGCTTCAGGCATGATGTCGAGCACCCTGCAAATCTCTCCTGCCGTGGCCAAAGTCGGTTCGCTCTTTCCCTGGGTGAAGTCGCTTATCCTGCTGGTGCTTAGTCCTACGGCCTGGGACAGTTCTTTTTGTGTCATTCCCTTAGCTTTCAGCCCTTGCTTTATGACTTCTGCAAGCGTGAGTTTCTCTATTGGGTGATGCTTTTTCTCGTATTCTTCCACAAAAGTACTCATGATAGACAGCTCCATACTCTCCGGTGATGTCGGCAGCGTCGTGTCAGTGACAACCTCCAACAGTTCCTCCACCCGTCTTTGGGCATACTTATATTGAGCCTCTGATATTTTCATATAGTTCTTTTTACATCCCTCTCATCAAGAAGTGCCTCCCGGTCAGAAGCGGATCCCACAAACCGCACATACACACACCCTGTATCGAAATATATCGAGGCGGCTACCTTGTATTTTCCTTCGCCAATGCTGAAGACATATAAGCCTTTCTCTCTTACAGTATCACCGAAGTCTACCAGTATTTGGGCAAAACTCCTGTAATCCCTGTTCCTTATGGTGTAGTACCACTGTTGCAAAGGTATCTTTGCTTGTTCATATTGTGGTAGTCCATAGAAGTCCTTAATCTTCTTTTGTGAGATAATTCTCATTAATGACCTGTCTTTATCTGTTACAAAGATATGAAGATGTTCCTAAACTACAAAATAAAAGAGCAATAAAATACCGCAAGACAGAATGTTTTTATATTCAGGGAGATTGCAGGTTGCCCTTGCAACCTCCCTAATACTCATGTTTATGCAGATTTCTTCTTTGGCAGCACCCATCCCCGCTGTTTGGCCACTTCACGGTTGAACTTCATCCACACCTCTTCATCTTTAAACTCAAAGTGCATTGTTCCTTTCTTAAAGCCTTTACACTTGAAGAACCCCCACTCGAAAGTCTTTCCCCATTCCAAGTTGTTATCTCGTACAAAACGGTCAAGGCTTCCGATGCAGTCGTAGTTCCTACCCGTAATGAAGCAGAGAGCCTTACAAACGTCCTCCATTCTGTTTGCCATTCCTCCATATCCAAGATCGAGATAGTCTCTCGGCCATTTGGGGTCATAGGAAGTCATGTATGGAACAATAAACTTACGGTTGACCATATAGTTTGCGTTTGTCTTCCATTTTTCCCCAGCCGTCGAGTTCTCATCAGAGAAAGAGCAAATCAGGTCGAATGCTTCGAGTAACGCTGTGTTCATCCGCTGCCCCGTCGTCTGGATTACCATGTTCAGCACCTGATAAATGTTGTGCATGGTAAAGGGGACGTATGTCTGCTGCTCCACGAACTTGTTTATCTGTTCCCGTAATTTCTGCGTGGCATACTTTTCCATATTCAGCTTTCCGAATATCCGCCTCCAATAATACTTCTGCAACTCTTTTTTGTATTGCTGCCGGCTGATACGGACAACGCTATTGGAAGCATCTACCACGGCAAACCTTACTGGGAGATACCCGTCACTCTTTCCACCGAAACATGCCACGGAGTTGATTTTCTCCGCTGCAGCCATCGTCTCGTCGAAAAGCCTTACAGCTGAAATATAGCGGTTTATCATGTCACGCACCACATTATATTGCACCAGCCCTTCCGTCTCGTTAGCATCGAGCGAGTCCTTTTCGTTGGAAAACATATAACCGTCAAACTCGTCTTGCCCCTCACCCTCTTTATACAGCTTTATCAAGCTAACATGTACATCCGTCCTGCGCTCCGCGTCGTCAAACACTCTGCCCAAGAACTCCTTGCACCCATAAAGCTCAATCGTCTCTATCAATTTCTCTTTGGTGGCGTTCCGTTCCCAGCCTTGATTTACGCTTTCGCTGTTACACAAGGCAATGATGGTGCATCCTGCCGGAGCAATCTCAAACGCATGAAGGATATGTTTTGCTCCTTCTGAAAAGGGAGGGTTCATTACGATATAGTCCACATGACTAATTTGTTCTGAAGAAACGGTCAGGAAGTCATCCGCTATAATATCGCACTTGCCATTCAAAAGTTTTTTGATGTTAGTGTCCTTTTCGCAAGCAATCACCTTTCCGGCTCCGTTCTTTTTGAGCCAGTCAACAATGTTGCCTTTCCCTGCTGATGGTTCAAGGATAGTCTTGCCGACAAAATCCTCACTCATCATCATCGTGTTTATAACCTCGTCGGGAGTCGGGTAGAAGTCTGCGTTATTTGTAAAAATGTTCATCTTGTCTTATTTTAAATTATTCGTTTATCAATTCTCCGTTCTCGCCAATCCAAAGCATTGCCCCCTCACCGTTCCAGTAGAAGTCGAACGCCCTGTTCAGAGGGTTGTATATACCCTCGACAATAGTTCCCTCTTTAAGACCCTTGATTTCTGCCAGATACCACTTGCCGGCTTCGGTAAGAACTTTCACCCTTGCTTTTGTTTTGTACCTCACAAGATTTTTGGTGTCACATACAGCAACCTTATAACCATCACGAACCAATCTTGGCAAATAGGCGTCAAGACAATGATGTGGAAATTCCACAATATTAACAGGGGTTTCTGCAATGTCCGACCGGGAGTGCATGTCCGTTCCAAGGCACTTGTTTCCGGCAACGGCATCCTTTTCAAACAGGAAGTAACAATCTCCATCCCCTATCAGCAGTAAATGTTCAGGATGTTTTGCTTTTATCTCCTTATAAAGTTCAAATATCTTTTTCATACTTTTTATTATTTTGAATTAAACGGTAAAATCATTCACGAACTGGCGTTCAATCATGACTTCAAAGTCCCTATTGTTGCATGAAGTCTGTCTCCACTGGCTAAGCTGTTTCGCATCTTCTTCGGTTAATGAAAGGAAATCTACCATCTTACGGATAGTTTCTTCCAAATTCTCACCAATGTAAACAAGTTTTCTTGTCTCGACAGAGTGCCAAGCATCTGTCTGATAAACCAAATAAATAAGTTTCTTTTCCATTTTGCCTGTTGTTTATGATTTGAAATTTTATTCTGGGCATCCCGATTCTCAACCTTTTTATAGTTTTTTCGTTTCTTCGACCCGAACTTTTTTTTATCATTCCGGTGTAACCGTCATCTCGAACCTTTTATGTGCAAGGTAACATCGCAGGCGTTAAGGGAACTTAAGGCAAAGAATTGGCCGGTAAAAGTTTTCAGGAAACCGCAATCTATGATTTCGGAGGGTCATGAAAAGTTTTCCGCCAATAGGGAGCATTCCGGTGTTTGCCGTGTTCCTGGCCTGCGATACCTTTGCAGAATAAAAGTCGATGGATGACCGCAAGCGGACGAAAAGTGAGGTCGAAATCAGAAACGGAAATGGGAAGATAGATAAAATTAAATGTAAAATAAGCACCGCAGGTAAATCAGAAGATGTGTCTTCAATACGTATAGCCATATTGCTTTATAACTGCCAATACATATATACGGCTATACATATATACGTATTGCCGCATGGCTGACTCAAAGAACAGCCTTTTATTCTCGCCTTGCTACTATATGATTAGTTATAGAAGGACCAACAAAAGAGAGTCAGGTAGGGCAGATTTCTTGGTTTACACAAAAAAACAAGAGCTATTTTTAACACAAAAACCGCCACGATGCCGAAAAAAGGTTCTGAAAACGTTAATATAAGAGTTTCTTTTTTTTGAGGATGCTTTTTTGACATTAAGTCGCTTATTTTGTAACAATCAATAATCATAAAAATTATGGCCGAGACTGAATACAAGCATCGCAACTCTTCCGCTGGAAGAAAGAATAAGTCAGATGAAATTCTGAAGAAGTTCGCAGACATGATGGTTAAGATCATCAAGAAAGCCAATGCCAACAACTGGAAGAAAGGTTGGATGGGTGTCAACGGTTCCATTCAGGGACTACCGCAGAATATCAGCGGTCGGACGTATTCCGGTGGCAATTCTTTTTTTCTTATGTTCAATACGGCAGAGAAAGGATACAAGACACCCGTCTATATGACCTTTAAGCAAGCCAAGGAGCAGAATCTCCATATCAAGTCAGGTGAGAAATCCGTTCCCATCTTCAAGTGGGGCTTATCCATCAAAGATGAAAACGGCAAGAGGGTGTCAGAGGAAGACTATAACGCCATGTCCCAGGAAGAGCGTGCCACGATGGACGTTCGTCCTTTCCCTAAAATGTTTCATGTCTTCAACATCGACCAGACCAACCTTGAAGAGGTCAATAAAAAGAGGTATGATGCCATTGTAGCACGTTTCCAAACACCCGAACAAGAGGTCAAAGACACCGAGGGGATGTATGTCAACGAAGCCCTTGACCGTATGTTCGAGCAAAAGGCGTGGCATGCCAATATACAATATGACAAACCTGCCGACCAGGCCTTTTACCGCCCATCGACGGATACTATTGTTCTTCCGATGAAAGAACAGTTCAAACTTGGGAAAACTCCTGAAGAAGTCTATCACGACGGCATGGAGTATTATTCCACAGCTTTGCACGAGATGGCCCACTCGACAGGACACGAGAGCCGGCTTGACAGGAAATTCGGTGCCCAAGGGACAGACAACTACGCCCATGAGGAACTGATCGCAGAAATGACTTCTGCCCTTGTCGGCAGCACCATGGGCTTTGACAGAAAAATATTGGAGAACAACGCCAATTATCTAAGTGGATGGTTAAGCAGACTTAGGGACAAGCCCGAGACCATTACAACCATCATGACTGACGTAGGCAAAGCCTCGGATATGATTATAGAAAAAGTTGACGAACAGCGGATCGCCTTGAACCAGACTCCCCTCAAAGCCGGCAATTTGGAGGGGCTTGATGAAGAACTTTCGGAAACAAAGACAAGGGGTAAGACCCTATATGACCTTACGGAGCAGTGGAGTAGTATCAATGCACAATATCCGTTTTCTGTTGATGATGAAAGAACAAGACAGATAGCAAAGCGTATAAGGCAGGCGGAGCAGGTCATTACGGCTTATAATGCCAACGTAGCCGCCGCATATGGCGATGAGTTTCTGTTCTCCGAGAAAGCGAAGACTACCATCATTCCGCCTGCCGTGTATTCCGGGCATGAACAACCGCCTTTGAAAGTCCAAAGACAAGCTGTTGCATCCGAGCCGGAAAATCAAAATATTGGAGATATGAAAGGACAAAAGGCTGAAGAATTACGAGAGTCACAGGAAAGACATATTGCCCCAGACCGTAACCCCGGCAACTCTGCCGACGATTATAATGATCTCTCTGAAGCTTTAGCCAAAGGAATTGGCATGGAGGAAAGTAAAGAAGACGCGACAGAGAACATCTCTCTGTCCGAAGACAGTAACCCACAAACCGATTTAGCCGGTGTAGCTGAACATATTATGGAAACGAACCATGTATCCAAGGGTGTAGCCGAAAAGATGGCCGCCCCGATCGTCGAAGAACAACAAACCGCCGTGAATGAAAAGAGGCAGAAGGCAGCACAAGCCAAGCAAGAGGCTGTCAAGAAAGCCGATGAAGCCCGTAAGGCAGAGGATGAGCGTCGCCGTGAAGTCGAGGAACAGAGACGGCGTGATGAAGAGAATAGAAAAAACGACAAGGATGGTGGTCAAGTGTCCAAGATATTCCTGCATGCCGCCTTGCTGCTTGGAGCCTTGGAACTGGCAAAGGGCAACAAAGGCGTGTGGATGAACAAGGCTGGCAAGAGCAACGCAGAGTTTCTTTGGGCAAAGACACCAATTACTCCGTATAACAATCTGATGATGAACCTTCAGTCCGATCAGAAGGGCTACCGTTCCAATGTTTATGCCTATTTCGACGAGCTGAAGGATGCGGGCGATTCTGTCAGAAGTAATGAGAAGGCACTCCCTTTCAATTGGACGCGTTGGGATTACCAGAATATTGCTACTAAAGAGGTTATCACCAAGGGTGAATATCAGAAACTTCCCGAGGAAGAGAAGTCGCTCTATGTCAAGCACCATAGCCGTCAGACCCAGCAGATTTTCAATATTGACCAGACTTCTATGACCGGCAAACAGATGTACGGTGATTTGCTGAAAGAGACCGGTGCCAAGTATGAGGAACTCTCCGAACGGGGCGTGACAAGTATGATAAAGTTCTCCGAAAAGCTGAAATCAAACCATCCAACGGCCATTGTCGTTGCGCGTGACGATAACCAGTATCATATTTACGGTAATGATGCCACCAGAGCAGCTAAGATATTAGGCTTACCGGTAGGTCAAACAGAGGTCGATGGCCAAAAAATCAAGTCCACGGGTTTTCCTCTTGACAGAATCGACGACTTCCTGCCAAAGCTCGTTCAAGCCAAGCAGTGGGTTGTCGTTGCCGATAACCTCGACAGTGCAGAACTCATAAGAAGAGTAGCCAACGAAAAGGACGTGTTGAACAAGGCTTATTCAACCGCCCAGACCGTAGCCAATTCCGCAGGAATAGGTTATGAACGCGTCATGGTGCTGCAAGATGCAGAATACGACAAACAAGCCGACAAGATCATTGTCAGCGGCATGACGGATAAGGATAGCGGCAACAGCCGGCAGGCCGCCATTGCGAAAGCCAATGACATTTACCGTGCCATTGTAGCAGCCACAGGCAGCGAGCAGCGTTTAGACCGCCTGGGGCGCAACAATCTCCTCCCCTGCGACGATGCGAAATACGAGAGATTTGTTCAAGACCTATCTGCCGGAATCCTGATGGCACGTCAGGGGCTTCCTGCAAGCCTTTCGAAAGAAAGCATGCAACATATCGACTATTGGCAACGCGAGATCAAGGAAAATCCCAAATTGCTTGGACTGTTGGAGAAAGATGTCAACAATGCCGTCGAGTCCATCGATAAGCACATGCAGAAGCAGATTGTCAAGTACGAAGATATTCGTAAGGACTTGCCCCTGAAAGACTTGGCCGTCAGTGAGAGACAATATCAGATTTCCACCGATTTGGCTAAGCTCCCGGATATAGATTCAAAAGAAATCGTCATTGTCAGAGATACGGCAAAAGGTTCAGCCGATGTCATTCTTCCTGAAGGGGCTTCTCTTGAAGACAACGTAGAGATCTCGGGCATTCGCAAAGATCGTATCAAGATAGCATTAGGACACGAGGGCATCACCGATGTCAAGTTCTATAATGCCGGTGGTGCTTTAGGACTCAAAGAGCCTGACGACTACTATAAGGATAAGACCGTTTCCGTAGACCGGTTGAGACAATATGAGTTCAGTCAGCATAGAGATATAGATGTGAAACCGCAGATTGCGGCAGCAGCCTTGCCCAAGATTGAGATTTTCACGCCTATCCGTGACGAGAAGGGACAGTATGCCTTTTTCTTCAAGGCAGAGAACGAGCCTTCGTTCTCCGTCTATCCGAATGACACCCACAAGAAGCTGTACTTCGATGTCAGGGGAACGGACAAGCAGAAGGAGATACACAATGCCCTTGCACAGAAATACTACTCCGTTGCCAAGCAGCATCCTGAAATCAAGGTAGATCTTATCATGCCCAAAGTTTCTAATGTAGACATGAGCAAGATAGAGCGTCCGACCATTACGAAAGACAGGGAAGACCCAAGCAAGAAGTATGTCATGGCCACCATTGACGGTAAGTTCATGAAGAAAGAAATCACCAAGTCGCAGTGGGACAAGATGTGGTTGGCAGATGACATGTCTGCCTACAAGAAAGCTGTTGCCGCTGTTGTCTTTGCTCCTTTACTCAAAGAAGACGTGCAGAAGGAGCAATCCACAAGTATGGCAGCACGGTCAACTTCGACAGAAACCGTTAAAAAGGAACAAGGTGCAGAAGAGAAAACGGCAGAAGGAACTTCAGATTCGATTTCTGAAACGGCTACCGAAAAGGAGGCGGAGACCACCCGGAGAGAAAGTACCTTTCGCAGATAAGGAATAATGCAGTAATCATCAGACATGACACATTACCAGAAACATGGCCATATCCACCTCTGATTTCATCAACAGATATGCTCCTTATGCCATGGAGCAGCAGATTAAGTACGGCATTCCCACTTCTGTCATTCTCGCCCAGATGGCTATCGAGAGTTCATGGGGCACTTCTGCCCTCGCCCGGAACGATAACAATTTCTTCGGTATCAAAAAGGGTTCATCGTGGACAGGCCGGGTGAGTTACTATGACGATGACCAAGCGCATGAAGCCTTTCGTTCCTACGACAACGTGGGGCAAAGTCTTAGCGATCACTCTGTCACCTTACTCCAACCCCGCTATCTGCATCGTTGTCCTACGGACAGTACAGATCACTTGGGTTGGATAAAAGGGATCAAGGCCGGTGGTTACGCCACGGCAAGCAATTATGTAGACAGCGTAGAAAGTCTTATCCGTAAATACGAATTAGACAAATTCGACCGTCTCGCCGTACAGAATGCACAGCAGCAAGGTTTGCAGATAGGTTACATGAGAGGCCGTCAGCCCGACACCCCGCAAGCCATCCCTGCCGGTATTCTCCTCACGCCTCTCCAAGGGCGTTGGTGCATGCCCATCAACCTGGAGGGTTTGAAGGTAACGGGAATGTATGGAGAGAACCGCCCCGGACATCATCATAGCGGCATAGACCTTAGCACTGGCGGCAAGTATCTTCCCGTTTATGGAACAGAAGATAACGGCAGGGTCATCGCCGCCAAGCCCAACAATGGTGCTGCCGGTAACATGATTACCGTGGAATACAGCCGTTCTGACGGCAGCCGTCTTCAGTGTACCTATATGCACCTTAGTGAGATTGGGGTTAAGGTCGGTGATGCCGTCAATGCAGGGATGCAACTGGGCTATTCCGGTAATACAGGACGCTCGACCGGGCCACACCTCCATTTTGAGACCAAGTTCTATAATGCCCAGGGAACACTCCAGAGTTATGATCCGGCAGAATACATTGCCGAGCTCTCGTTCCGTGGAAATCTCCCGGCAGTGTTGAACAAAGGCGGACAGAACTTAGCGGCACGCTATTCCTCTCAAATGGCATACAACAATGCTCCGGCCACCGGTATCGAAGGGCAGCCTATGGATACCCAAACACAAATGTTGCTTGCCAATATCACTAAATCAGACGATCCTAACAGATGGTTGGAATATCTGATGAACAAGAATGGCGATAGTGCAGGGCTGTCCGGTGGAAATCCTGTCTCCAATCTTATCTCAACCCTTTTCATGAGCATTCTGACGCTTGCCCAAGATTTGAAACAGGGAGACGAAGACATGGGCGAGTCCCAAACCTCCAAAGAGGCAAAAGAAAACAAAGAGACAAAAGAAGCTGCCACCCTTAGAAGGGACAGGGAAAGTATCAATGTCAAACGGCTTGCCCAGACAGCCTCTTTGAATTTCGATTCCGAACTTCCCGAAGAACAGCAGACAAACGCCATCCGGCGAACTTAGACAAACAATTCACCAAAATAACGAGTAATATGATTAAATGCAATGTCACAGCATGCGGAATCATCAGCAATTCTGCAGTAGAGAAACAGAGTAAGGACGGAAAGTCCTTCATTTCTTTCAGTATCACCATCCCCATTGCCGGCAGCGATGGTTCCGGCGCGGAGCTCCAAGTCTTCGTTTCCGCTCCCGGCAATAAGGAAACTGCCGAGCGGTATTCCACCGGGCGTAGGGTGAGAATGAACGGTACACTCTATATCAGACGGATAGACGACCGTACGTATTACAATCTCCGCACCGATGAAGGAATAGAGATCGTCAAGTCCACCGAAGCAGATTCGCTCACAGGGTCTATCGATTTCAAAGGTAAGATAAAAGGGGAGATTACGGAACGTACCAACAAAAATGGGCACAAGTTCCAGACCTTTTCCGGCGTGTCGCAAGACAAGGATGGAGAAAAGAAAGGCTGGGTTTGGGTTCGCTTCCTTTCTCCGACTTCGATTCAGCAGGAATTCTTCAAGCCCGAGGCCTATGTTGAAATAAAAGGAGAGTTGCAGTTCCATATCTATCAAGGCAATGTCAACATCGAGTGCCGTACCAGCAGTATCGAGCCCTGGGAGTTGACTGCCACACAGAAAGAATAGTTGCCATAATATTGAAGTTTACATGAACACCGGCATTATAGAGCGTTGATTATTCAAGTCTTTATAGGCCGGTGATTTTATTCCGTACAAAACCCTAACAAGTATATGAGTGAAAATGATAATCCAGCAGGAATCTTCGGCAACCGTCTGTTAGGCGGCTGGAGTAAGATATTTGGCAAAAAGCACGATAACGATAAAGGTGAAAAACAAGGACATGACCATGATAAATTAAAATTAAAGCCATTCCCGCCCAACCATTTCTTCTCCCAGGAAGAGTTGTGTTTCCTTGCAAAGAATCAAGAGCAGTGTAGCCGTCTTCAGAGTTGGGCTTTGCAAATGAGCTTATGGGCACGATCCAAGTCCAACGAGCAGGACAGGAACAACCCGCAGTTTTTCCCGGCCGTTCAATGGCAGGACGGTTTGATGAGCACATGGATAGACTCGGAGGCAACGCCTGACAGCATAGACCAACAGGCTGACCGTCTTTACCAATTACAGCTGGATGGCTATAAAATGGATGCCGCTTTTGTAAGAATGGTAGAGGCAAGAGCTTGTAGAAGTTTAGTGGGCAACCTCTTTGTGGATGAGAGACAGAATGAGACCGCTGCACGAAAAGGCGGTAAGCACTTTATATGGATTAAAGCCGTTGTTGACAAGTCTGGTGAGGACTTGGCTTTGTCCATATATCATTACAACAAGATCAGCCACCATCATGAATCAGAAGAAACTGTTTCATACAAACAGTTCAAGCCGCTTCTTGAAAACAAGGAGATGACAGCCCTTGGCGGTGAGGGGCAGCGCAAATGGAACGATGAAGCCACCGCAAGAGACATGGCGGAGGAAAAGTTTACAGAGTTAGTCTGTCTGATGAGACGGAGCAATATCTGTCAGGGGATGTTCCCTGCCCACAGTTCTATCTCTATACGCCAAGAGGATGGAAAAGACTATGTCCCCATGGCATGGGCCCTATCAGGGGATGAAATAAAGATAGACTTCGATCCCCAAGTATCCATTAGTAAAAGTTCACTTTTGATTACCTCCAATGATTCCTACCGGTTTGTCGACGTGTTGGACTATATAGATAAAACGATAAGTGAGCAGGATGCCAGTCAGGAACTGCTGACCTTTGTCAGGATATTCGGCAAAGACTTTTGTGGAGACAAAGTGCTCTCTTCCGGAAAGTATCCTCTTTGCCGGATAAACGGCATAGAGATAGACCGTGTAACGGCAAAGGCTTCGGACACAATAGTCGCCTTCAACAATGATACTTTGGAAACCGTGACGCTTTCTTCAGAAGACAGGATAACCCTGTTAAAAGCAGTCATACGCCGTTCGGATGAACTACTGACAGAATTGAAGTCCGACCTTCAGAGAACAACGGACGAAAAAGTCCAGGGAATATTGCAGGACAGGCTAAATAACATCCATCAAGGGCTGTCAGCTTATAATACTGGCGACAATTACCATACTTTGGATGAGTTATGGCAGCATATCACCTCAATTTTCAGGGTGAAGCAAAGCGCGGAGACGGCAACGGTCGTCCCTGCATCAGCAGTCAAAGTTATAGAAGCTCCGCAATCCACCGAAGTAAGGGATAAAGAGCCCTTAGTCCACAATCAAAATGAAGTTCAAAGCGTTCAAGAACCTATTGCTAAAAGTGATGACGGCATCAAAATGCCCAAGCAAGTTGACGAAGCCCCGTCAATTGAACCTAAGAAAAGTCAGATGCCGGAAGGCTATATCCGGATTGAACCATCTTCCAAAGGCAGGTGGCACACAGCAGAAATGCTCCGTAGGGAAGCCTATCGTGTTTATGGAAAGCTGTTAAGTGCAAAACTTAAAAAGCAGCTTGATAATGACAACAACCCTTGGGTTTCAAAACAGATGTTGACACCAAGAGATATCAAAGGCACTGTTTATACCGGGCCGAATGCCATCATGCTTGCGTTATGGACAGAACAGCAGGGGTTTGAGCTTCCTTTCTTCATTACTGAAGAGGAGCTAAGAGCGAACGAACTCGGTATTCTTCAAGATGCCAAGAGCCTCTTTATCCTCCATAAGAACGGAACGTCAAGGGTGTACAACATTGCACAGACCACCTTTCCCGTTACCCAAAGGCGTTCCTATGAGTCTCTCAAACTGAATATGATAGCAACAGAGCGCAAGAAGACTTCAGGGTATCAGTTCCTCGACGCTGACGGCTTTTGTAAAACAGCGTTGAAGTTTGATGGAGTCCCCGGCCTTTCTGTCTATGATTATGCCGAGAAGGTCATCCATATAGCCCCGAAGATCAATTTTGAAACCGAGGACGACTATTACCGTGACTTGGCCGTGGCCATGGTGGAAAGCACCCGTGAAGTTGATTTCGATACGCTCCGTCTGGACACCTATCTCTTTGAGAATCTCGTCTCTCATCTGGGTAGTGGTATTATCAGCCAGAGTTGCCGTTTTAATGCCACCAATCCCGAATATTCCCGGATATGGAGAGAGAGGTTAGAGAACAATCCTGAATACACCAAGAGAATCTTGGAACAATCAGACGCAGCTTCAGGCCAAGTCCTTCAATCGGCATTGACATAGGACTATCAATAATCAGTCCCGGTTCATGTTTAATTATGGCAAATTCGCCATAATTAAAATTGGGATGATTAAATGAAAAAGGCGACCTGCATCCCTGCAAACCGCCTTCTGACATTATTTAATTAAAGTTTATCGTCTTGTTTTATTCATTCTTTCTCCGCTATTTCAACAGCTTGAAGGATTGTCCGTTTGATGACATCATGTTCGAGTCTTATGGGATGTACGTGACCACCATCAGCAATGGCACCGTCAATGAAATAACGGATATTCCACCATTTCTTTACTGTATTTTTAGATGTGTTGATTGCTTTTGCACAGGTCTTAAACCCTCCTTCTGGATGAAGGTATCTCCAAAGAGTAATTTTCACCGCTTCTTCAGAGTTCTTTAAAGTAGCAAGTAAAACCTTATTTTTTCTCCACTCTTGAAACAGTTCCACTGAAGATATATTGCTTTCCTTGGTTTGGTTACTACCATCGGTCATATCAGCATTTTCCAACGCCTCGTTGGAAACCTCGTTGATTTTATCCCACACTTCTTGTGGCCAGTCGTTATCATCAGGCTCATCACCATAGCGAAGCTCATTGATGAACTGTTCCGCTCCGTCTTCATCACCTTCATCGAAGCCCAGTACCTGGCACCACTCCTTATAGTCGTCTACCATTTCCTTGCCGTGCATTGTGATACACTGCAGGTTTGTTATTTCCTCACGGTCGAGTTTACCAATCAAATCTTTTACTACTTTTGCCATATTGTGAAACTTTAAGATTATCTGTGCATACCTCTGCTTCTCTGCTCCGCTTTCTGCGAGTTCTCATCTCCTAAGTGGTAGAACTCCTTTTGCATTTCTTCTGTATAGTCCTCTTCAGGAACATAGTTCTTGAAAGAGTTGTCCGATTCTTTGACCCAACATCCGTAGATGCCGAAATTATATGTAGGCAACTCACGGGAAGCAATACTGTCATATTCCTCCCTGTCACCACTTACCACCTTGATGCCACCGTCAGCGAGGAAATCCAGTCCGAATGTGAACTGGCCTTCCTGCTTGTCTATTGAAATAACATTGCCTGTACACATCTGTGCCACTTGCTCATTGGAAAGTTCCATCTCGTTTTGAAGTGAAGCCAGATTATCCTCCATTAAAGAAACGGGAATATAGAAAACCCTGTTTGTCTTGTCGTCAAGCTGTACGAAACACTGTTCCTTACCCGGCATTTTGGTTATGATGATTTTCCCGCTTCGCAGCGTGTTCTGTTCCTCTGGCGTGAAGTCCTCCAAATCAGCCATTTCACTTCTCGGGGCAATCAGGATGTCAACAGTGCCACTTCTTCTTTCAAGTTTAAGACGGGCCTGAATTGTTCTCTGTATGCCGTCACCCAAATCCACGCTGACGGGTAAAATAGGAGTCCAATGTCCCTCCAATAGTTTTTTCATCACCATTTCAGGCAGGTCATCCACCATTTCTTGAGACAGCCCGATACTTGCAAATTTCTCGTATGGTATCTCATTCTCATCAAAAGTTGTTCTCATAATTTTCCTGTTTATTGTTTTTGCAAAGATAGTTTCTTACTTGAAAAGTCCGTTCTCCAAAAAAATAAACCTTTTATATTAACATTTTCAAAACGTTTTTGGGCGGTTTTACGGTGTTTTTCGTTTTTGAAATGTTAATATAAGACTTCCTTTTTTTTCGAGCCCCCTATTAAAACGGTTTATTTTATTTTTGTAATCATAAAATACGAGTAGATGGTTATACATTTTAGACATATCTTCATGGCTGTTTTGAGTCTGTTCAGTCTCTTTTGTCATGCACAAAAGAATACCCCCGATGCCAGTCATCAGGATTACTGGATAGACAAATACCTTAGTGTCAGTTTCCCCTTACAACGTGTCGAGATCAATTCTGCGTTCGGTATTCGTAAAGATCCATTCACCGGCAAGGAAAAAGAACACTGTGGCTTGGATTTGAAAGCTCATTATGAGAAAGTCCTTGCCATGTTTGACGGTTACATCGCAAATATAGGCTATGACTCCGGATCCGGCAATTACATCATCATGCGGCATGGTGATTACACCATCAGCTATTGTCATCTTTCTCAAATCTGGGTAAAGAAAGGAGAGAGAATCTATGCGGGAGACCCCGTTGGCGTCAGCGGTTCTTCCGGTCGCTCGACGGGGCCACACCTTCATATCACCAGCCGGTTAAGGGGACGGCTCGAAGACCCCTATAATCTTCTTACTTACATAAGAGACGTAAAGTTGCAATGTATTACTGCTCTCCATGTCAGCGAGGAGACTCTTCTTTCTCCTGACGCATTTTTCAAGAAATATGCCCATGCCGCCATGAGACAACAGCAGAAATACGGTATCCCTGCTTCCGTCATCCTTGCTCAAATGGCACTTGAAAGCCGTTGGGGAAACAGCAGTCTGGCCCAGGCAGGATACAATTATTTCGGCATCAAGGCCAACAGGAACTGGCTGGACAGCGGACTTCCATACAGTGTCCATGATGATGATCGCCCTAATGAGAAATTCTGCAATTTTGCCTCTCCGGAAGCCGGCATGGAATATCATTCAAGACTGTTGATGAGCGATCGCTATAAGCAGTGTTGGAAATACAGTTCCACAGATTTTCACAATTGGCTCGTTTCCATCAAGTCTGCCGGATATGCCACGGCAAGGGACTATGTACAGAAATGCGAGCGCATCATCATGAAGCACAAGCTCTATCTCTACGATGTAGCCGCCGAACGGCTATAATACTATATAAATGTGTATAAACAAAGAAAAAGCATAATGAAAAAAATCTTCTTTTTATTGTCAGCCCTTACATTCATAGGGCATGGCATCCACGCACAGGTCGTGTACGGTAATGATGAACGATTCTATGTGAACTCCCTGCACGAGATTCCGGCAAGCTCTGCAAGTCATCCGACAGGCCTGCCAAGTCCGATAGACGGTCAGGCGAAGTATAAGCTGTCAGGATTGGGCGATAACTGGTTTGTCTCCGCGCAGGGCGGTTTTATCTCTTTTTTGGGAGATCCCGTTTCACACACGGACTTTAACGGTAGAACCAAGGTGGGGTTGGAACTTTCCATAGGGAAATGGCACTCGCCGTATTTTGGGACACGACTGGCCTATCAAGGCTTTAAGTTTGTCGATTCCCAACGTGCCCCCCAGTCCTTCGGCAGCTATCATACAGACCTACTTCTTAACGTGTCTTCCTTCTTCCGACCTTCTTTTGAGAAGACGGCGAAATGGAACATAAGCCCCTATATGGGAGCTGGAATTATCCGGCATAATCAGTTGAAGAAAAATTCCTTTGCCTTTTCCTACGGCATCTTGGGAACTTGCAGCCTAAGTGAGCGTATCAGCATCTCTGCCTCTTTTGGTGGAACGACAACCCGTCGGGATTTTGACGGATATGGAGAGAAAGGCCGTTTAGGAGACAACCTCCTTTCGGGAAGTATCGGTTTGTCCATCGGGATTGGACATTTAGGCTGGAAAGTCAAAAAACACAAGTTGGTGTCGGCGAATGAAGATGTATTGCAGAATCCGACAATAACCGATCTGACCACCTATCCGCGCAATAATTACAGTGGCCTTAAATCGCTTCAGGAAAGACTTGCCAACAAGAATACGGAGAGTGTTTCCGGGAATGACGATGAGAACATTGCGCAGTTTGACGCTCCAATCCTGTTCTTCTTCAAGCGTAATACCACGGAGCTTGTCGACAAACAGCAGTTGGTCAACATTCAGGAGATTGCAGCTGCCGTCAAGGAGTATAACTTGGAAGTACGTATCGTAGGTTCCGCAGACAGCAAGACAGGAACACCCAAGCATAACAGGAAACTTTCCATCAAACGCTGCCGCTATATTGCCAAGCTGCTGATAAATGCCGGTGTACCGAAATCTAAGATGACCGGAGCGACCAGAGGCGGTATCAATCTCTATAAACCTTATACGGCCAACCGCCACACCTGCGTGATCCTGTATAAGCAGAAGTAAGAAGAATTTAAAACAGAATGATATGGCCATTTTAAGAAAGAATACCAACTATGGTGTAACGGACATCTCACCGCGCCTGCAGGACACCCTCAATGCCAACGGCATGCAGGCTCATATCACCATGACACAGACCGGTGATTATGAACTTGTCACCTTGTCCCATAATTCATCCGAACCCAGACGTTATTCTCTCGACCAACAACAGGTTGAGAACCTGATGAACGGAGGTACATCCGCATGGGACAAGAAGGCCTACAACACCTTTGTCGGCATCGTTAAGGAAGATTATTATATCCCAGGCTCATTTGTCGCAGCCCGCAATGCCAACAGTCCTGTCAACATGGGACTTGACGGGCACAGGCTTGCCCCGGGAGAATATGGATACAGAGAACCGCGTTTCTTTTACCCTTTTGAAGGGCCGAGATACGGGCGCTTTGACAGCATCATAGACGGTTTGATGGGACTTGCCCATGGTGGGCGCATCAGGCGCATAGACGGAAGACCATTCTATGCCAGCAGCGCACCTGTCGTTATAGACCGTCCTGACGGGCGTTTGCGTCCCGGAGAGATGAAGACAGGTGCCTATGGGTTCTATGATAAGGGTATGAAGCAGAAACAGGACGTTCTTCAGTCCATGAGTATCAGCGAACAGCAGCTTCCCAAGGTGGAACGTCCGAAAGGACAGTCCGTTCCCCTTAATTCCATCAGTTCACCGGTTTATATGTCGGCAGAGAAATTTCAGCAGGTACTGTCTTCGCACGGTATTGTCATAGATGAAAAGAAAAATCTGCTGACCATCAAGTCTGCGTCCGTTCCTACCAACCTTGAATACAAGCTGAACCCTGACGAGACGAAGAAACTCATGAACGAAAAATTCAAGTACAGCGACAAAAGGGGTGTACACAACAAGGATGGCGTATCTGTCAATGAACGGCTTGCCATCCTGAATGCCGTCATCGGGAAAGACTTTACCGATAAGATAACCGTAGAGATGCTTAACAGCAAGGACTATGTAGACATCAAGCTAAAACCTGAAGTGGAGAAAGAGCTGGGACTTCATCAGGAAGCAGCCAATCAATATATGGCATCCAAACTTGACATTATAGACATGAAAGACATGCGCGAGGACTATCGGAGCGGTTTCTTAGATCGCTGGAACTCTATCGGTGTCGTTGACGGACGTGGCCTTAATCCAAACAAAGGTTTCTATCTTCCGGTAAAAGACGGACGTGCAGTCTCTGTCGGTGAGATCCAGGTGTCACCTGTCAATGACGGCAAGGGGGCGACTACGTTTCGCATGACTGCCGTAATCAACAATCAGGTGATGTCACATGACATCTCCAAGGAGGACTATATCAAGTTCATCAACTATAATGACGAGTACCGCCTGAAGCTGTTCGACAAGGTTTTTGATGAAGTCAAGATAAAGGACGCGTCCAACGGTGTCTTGGAAGATCCCGTGCGTTCTGGCAGGATTGAGGATGCAGACGGTGTTGCCGTATTGAACGGTCATTACAACCTTGTTAATGACAACGTTTCCGCTGCAATTACAGGAGCGATGGCCTACAAGGATCAGATCTCCGGCAATTATATACTGAATATGCGGGAGAGCAAGGATATTGGTATGTGGTCATATAAGATTACCGAAAAGCAGTATCTTGCTTTCAAGAATGCAGATGATGACGGCAAGGCAAAGCTGCTTTCCACCATCATTCCCATAACCGATGAAAACAAGCAGCCTTTGTCTGTTGTCAAAGAAATCCGGCTGCCCCTCTCCACCGCAGAGAGACGCGTGTCTTCTTATTCGGAGAATATAGATATGAAGGACGCATTGCAAAGCGGTGCCGGAAGACCATACAATGAGCGTATGGCAGATGCGTTGAACAAGACGATCTTTAAGGATACGGAACATATCAAGGCCACAGCCCTGTCAGGGACAGATATAAAAGCCGTCACCCAAGGCGAAGCGAAATTGGTGGCAGATGGAAAAGCTCAACCCACTTTGGCTGAATTACGAGAAAACGTAAAGATTGCCCTTAAAGGAGAAGCCGGCGTAAACGGACAATCATTGGAGAACTTGAAGCCCAACAAAGAATGGGTCAGAAGCGGCGGCCATGGCAGGGCAACCGAAGTCGGAGATATTGCCGTGGAACGCTTGCGTGACGCAGAAGGCAAGGTCATAGAAGGAAAGTACAAGATGACCGCCGTCATAGACGGTAATGTCTTTTCCCATGAGATCACCCAAAAAGATTTCGACAAGTTCCGCGCCATCAACGACACCCAGCGCATGAAGCTCTTCGATAAGATATTCCCCGAAGTGGAGATGAAGACAAAAGCGGGCCACGGCTTCAACTTGGGAGCTGCTATCCTTGCTGCCGTCTCCGTGGGAATGGATGTTGTCGGTTCTGTCATGGCAGAGCCACGTCCCCGCCCTGAACTCTATGCAAGCCGAAATGTCTTCTCCAAGCCCGGTGTAGCCTCTCCCGAAGCGGTCTCTGCTGCCCTTTACGAGTCAGAGAGTGAACATCTAAGAAGAGGGCCATCGGAAGGCAGGGGAATGGGCATTTAATCATCAATAACGTCCGCAACATGTTCAATCATGAATTTATGCCCTTCCAAACGGTGACCATCCGTCCCCATTGGGGGCAGTTCTGCATCAATGAACTGCCGGTAATCTTGCTGTGCCTGGCAAGTTATTGGATAAGCAGCTTTATGGAGTTTCGTTTCCATGAGCTTTTGATATGGCCGGCATTGTTTCTTACTTTCTACCTGTTTTTTCAAGTGGTCTATATGGCAAGGATCGAATATGTCCTGACAGGGGAGCAGCTAATCACCCTTCACGGTGTGCTCTCCCACTCAACGGACTATATCGAGCTTTACCGTGTCGTCGACTACCGGCAGCACCAGTCGTTGCCCCAGCAGCTCTTCGGTCTGAAGACCATAACCATCTATTCCGGAGACAGGAACAATCCCCAGCTGGATATGATAGGCATCAAGGCAAGGGTGGATATTGTCTGCGAGATACGCAAACGTGTGGAGTTTAACAAGAAAAGGAAAGGTATTTATGAGATTACAAACAGGCCTTAGGTGCATTTTCTTATTGACTGTTCTCGTTACTGGAGTCATGACTGTGTCAGCACAAGGTGCATCTCAATCCAACCCGCTTGAATATGCGGCTATTGCTTCTGGAGAAACACTTATTGACAATCAGATAAAGAAGCAGTCAAAAGCCATGACGGCCCTTGCTGTGGAGCAGGGAGCCATGACGGTGGCCAATACCAAGATGAAACAGTGGGAACAAAAATACAATTCCTATTTGAAGACAGCTTCCGGATATGCTTCCGCCATAAAAGCTGCCACCTCCCTTTATGCCGACGGGATGCAGACGCTCACGGCACTATGGGAAGTCCATACGGCATGTAGAATCAATCCCCAAGGAATTGCTGCTTCCCTGTCGATGAACAATCTCTATTTGGAGACGGTGACAGAGTTTATCCGTACTTACAGGGCATTGAAGAATGTAATTGCCAAGGGAGGGGAAGGCAATATGCTCAACGGTGCGGAGAGGACGCAGATGCTGTGGAATCTGACAAACAATTTAGAACGGTTGAACAGAAAACTCCGGCTGTTGTCAGTGAGTGTCACAATGCACTCCTTAGATGATGTGTGGAACAGGGCCATCACGGGTAAGATTAACAAGAGCAACAAGGTGCTGGCCAAGGAATCGTCCAAGCGGATGTGCAGGGCAATCAGCAATGTTGCCAAGTTTTATAAATACAGACAGACACATAAACCATGGGGACAATGAACAGCATCAGGCGGGCAGCCATCAGCGTCATTTTAGGATTTTCCCTTTCCATAAGCCTGTTTGCACAGAATGGGCCGGATGGTGTCAGGGCCGGGATGTTTGCCACTTATGCCAAACAGGCAAAGAAAGCCTTAAAGGCGCAAGATGTTTTGTTGGCAGGAAACCTTACAGGACACAAATATTTGAAAGAGGAAGTGGCAGCGACAACGAACTTCCAACGTCAGTTCAACGATTACCTTAACAGCTTTGATGACATACTGACCGTGGCAGCCGACATATACGGCATTTACATGGAAGTGGATGAAGCGATGAAAAACGTGAAAGTTGTCAAGGGTATTGTCGTTCGGCAACCGGCTAATGTCCTGGCGGTTGCTCTCTCACAGTCAAAGAACAACATCTATACTGACATTATCGAGAACGGTCTGAAACTCGCAGCAGACATCGAGCAGATTCTGCCGCTGAAGAAAGACCAGGACAAGAATGCCAAGATGACCCAATATGAACGGCTCAAAGTTATGGACAACATCCGCCTGAACTTGCGTACGCTCAACAGGAAGCTCCGTAATCTAAGCCGTTTGATACATTACACAACAATCATGGATTCATGGTATGACCTGAAAGGAACCGGAAAGGAATACCAACCTCGCAAGATGGGATCTATAACAAAAGATTGCCTGAAGACTTGGATGAAACATGCCAAAGGCGTTAAATACTAAAAGCAATGGAAGAAAGTAAAGAAATACAGGGAACGTACAGTATTTTCAGGACGACCATATACGTATCACTCCTTTTGGAGTTCTTCATGTATGCCTTGGATCCGACCGCATTGAGCGGATTAGGCGGCATTGTAAACAGCTTTCATCACCGGCTCGGGGTACTGTCCATGTATCAGTTCCTGCCCTACTCGAAGATGGTTACGCTCATGCTGGTAATCATCACCTGTATAGGCACAAAGAACAAGAAACAGATAGAGTTCGATGCGCGCAAGATGGTATTCTGCCCACTCGCCATCGGCTTTGGCTTAGTAGTGGCTTCTGTGCTTGTCTATAACAGTGATTGGCATGTCAGGTTATGGATCCTGAAAGCCAATGTGTGGGTTTATATGGCCGTGTCTGTCATAGGGACAATACTTGTCCATACTGCTCTTGACAATGTATCGAAATATTTCAAGGATGGCATGCTCAAAGACCGGTTCAACTTTGAAAACGAAAGTTTCGAGCAGACAACAGAGCTTGTCGAGAACAAGTATTCCGTCAATATCCCTATGCGCTACTACTACAAGGGCAAGTTCAGGAGGGGTTGGATCAATATTGTCAATCCCTTCCGAGGCACATGGGTTGTGGGCACGCCCGGTTCCGGAAAGACATTCTCTGTCATAGAGCCTTATATCCGTCAGCATTCGGCCAAGGGTTTTGCAATGGTTGTCTATGACTACAAGTTCCCGACGCTTGCAACCAAGCTCTATTATCATTATAGGAAAAATCAGGTGCAAGGTAACCTGCCAAAAGGCTGTAACTTCAATATCATTAACTTTGTCAATATTGAGTACAGCGCACGCGTCAATCCTATCCAGCAGAAGTACATTGCAAATTTGGCTGCAGCACAGGAAACAGCGGAGACACTTATTGAGTCCCTTCAAAAGGGACAGAAGACTTCCGGTGGCGGTTCCGACCAGTTCTTCCAGACATCTGCCACCAACTTCCTTGCAGCCTGTATTTTCTTTTTCGTCAACTACAACAAGAAGCCTTTTGATGAGAACGGCAATGAACTCTTCCCCGAATACGGCGAGGATAAGGAAACCCACCATAAGCGGTTGACAGGAAGGGTCTTCAATGATGCGAAACAGATTGGCAACAAGGAATACCAGGTGCAACCGGCCTATTGGAAAGGTCAGTATTCTGACATGCCTCACGTGCTCTCGTTCCTGAACCACTCCTATGATGAGATCTTTGAAGTCTTGAAGACCGATCCGGAGGTCTACCCTCTTTTGGGGCCTTTCATGACTGCCTTTGACAATGGTGCCATGGAGCAGTTGGAAGGTATGATAGGTACGTTGCGTGTGCAGACTTCACGCCTGGCCACCAAGGAATCCTATTGGGTGTTTAGTGGGGACGATTTTGATTTGAAGGTGTCAGATCCCCGACATCCAAGTTATCTGCTTATTGCCAATGACCCGGAAATGGAGAGCATCATTGGAGCACTCAATGCCCTGATTCTGAACCGTCTTGTCACCCGTGTCAACAGCGGTATGGGAAAGAATGTCCCGGTAAGCATCATTGTCGATGAGCTGCCGACACTCTACTTCCATAAGATAGACCGCTTGATAGGAACCGCCCGAAGTAATAAGGTTGCTGTGACATTAGGTTTTCAGGAACTGCCGCAGTTGGAAGCAGATTATGGAAAGGTGGGCAAGGATAAGATTATTACCACCGTAGGTAATGTCGTTTCCGGCTCTGCACGCTCAAAAGAAACGCTCGATTGGCTGTCGGGCGACATCTTCGGAAAGGTCGTACAACTCAAAAAAGGAATTACTATCGACAGGGACAGAACATCCATCAACCTCAATGAGAATATGGACAGCCTTGTTCCTGCCTCCAAAATCAGTGATATGGCTTCCGGATGGCTGTGTGGCCAGACTGCCCGGGATTTCGTCGTAACGAAGACTGGCAGACGGGACTCGATGGATATTCAGACTGCTGAAGAGTTCAGAACCACCAAGTTCTTTTGCAAAACCTCTTTTGACATGGAACAGATTAAGGCAGAGGAAACAGACTACAGCAATTATCCTATCCCGAAGTTCTACCACTTCGATTCTGAAGACTCCAAGGAGCGTATTCTATATGCCAACTTTGAGCGGATAGACCAAGAGGTAAAGAATATGATAAAGATTGTCCAGACAGAGTTCAAAAAGGAAGAAGGCACTCAAACAGCCCATAGGAAGAGCAACAGGAAGTCTTCCAAATAAATTCTTCCTTTGTTTTTATTACATGAGAAAGGGTCACTTGAACTGTAAAGTTCAGATGACCCTTCATTTTATTCTTTATCTGCGGAAATGCCGGCGAGGTTTCTGTTCTTCTTCCTCCTCTTCTTCATCTTCCATAGATAAATTGTAATTTTCAATTTCCTGTTGAAGGTTCTTGGCGTGCTCCCGGAACATGAAGTCTTGGAACGGTACGCTTGAATCTTCCTCCCTTGACTTCACCAAGGCGTTGATATATTCAGCCTTATCCTCCTTCAATACCTTATTGGGTACCAAACCAAACTCATTCTGAAGATGATTCATGATCAACCTCGACATCCTGCCATTACCGTCTACCCATGGATGGATTGTCACGAGCTTCAGATGTGCGTCAAAGCTCAAACGGTATTGCTCATATACATCGGGGTTCTTTAACAGCTGTTCCCGTCTTTCGTTCATTTCCTTGCAGAAATCTTCTAACTTCTGTGGGATTTTCAGGTAACTCATGTAAGACTTTCCCATAGTTCCTGCCGTAACGTTTACCCGACGTAAATCTCCTTTTGATGAGTCAAATACACCACCAGGTGCATTGAATATCCCCCCGGTTCTTCTCATTACGATTGAAGACAGTTCCTTCAGCATATCGATGGAGAAAGGTGTGTGTTCCCTTGCCATTTCCATGCTTCTTTCGTAGGCAGCTTTCAGGTCGAGGTTCATGTTCTGCTCAATGATGCTTTTACCCTTGGCAGAAAGCCCCTCGTCAAAGAGCAGCTGGTTCTCCACCTCGGTCATCGTCGAGCCTTCGATAGCAGTTGAATGGGTCACGATTGAGTAGAGATAGAACTTTTCATAGTCTATCTGTTCTTGGAAGCCCAATTCCTTGTGCTCTTCCAATATATCTAAAAATTCTTGTTTATTCATAATTGCCTTATCTTTAGACAGCAAATATACTAATTTACGGTTGATTAAACAATTTTTTAAGGAGAAAAAGCCTGTACACCCATTTAAAGCACTTCGGAATGATATAGCTGCAACCACTCCGGTATCTCCCGAAGGACACGGGCTTCAGCCGATGCACCGGAAGGAGTGTCTTTGAGATAGGTGATTTTCCGTGTACCATTGAAGTCACGTTCTTTAAACTTTATGACAAACATACCCTCCGGATCTCCGACTACCCACCAACCGGGATTAGTTGCTCTCTGTAATACGAAACGGTCAGCCGGAACAGGTCGTACTGCTTCCTCGCCAACAAGAACGGCATCAATGACTTGCGCTGAACCGATAAACTCCGTTGTCTGTGGCAAAGCTAACAGACGCTCTACGGCTTCATCACGGCTATTGCCGACAGAGGCAGCCTGAATTTCATTACCATCAGACAATTTAATAATAAACTTGTACCTTTTCATTTTGTTTCCCCGTCACGCCGATAGGTCAGCTTTAATGGTTTATGAAATTTGTACAACTCAATACTAACCTAACACGCGCGGGAGACCATCTAAAATAATTGCTTTCGTCCCGGTTGTTTCCAACTGCCAATCGAAGTCAGCCACTTCGGAACCATTCTTTGGATAAGCACCCTGCCAATCCCACAACGTAAAGACAGTTCCATCAGGATATACAAGAATAGGAAGAGCTTGAAAAGAAGGTACATATCCATCTTTTTCCTTTTCGCAAATCACATCACAAAAATACATCATGACATGTTCTCTCAACTCTTCTTCCCGGACAATGGAAACATCACTAATGGTCTTTTCGCCAAAGTTAACCAACAAATCTTTCATTTTTTCGTTTGTCATTTTGTTTCCCCGTCATGCCGATAGGTCAGCTTTAATTGTTTTATGAAGTTAATATTTTATTCTGGGCATCCCGATTCTCAACCTTTTTATAGTTTTTTCGTTTCTTCGACCCGAACTTTTTTTTATCATTCCGGTGTAACCGTCATCTCGAACC
>ERZ825324.688-NODE-688-length-45843-cov-5.578186_pt1 | contig 45843 bp, 37 predicted proteins | sample MGYA00519859_ERZ825324 | MGnify/ENA primary metagenome ERZ825324 (study PRJEB31778, sample SAMEA3449198) | human gut metagenome | biome: human gut; feature: human-associated habitat; material: faeces | place: United Kingdom | collected 2010/2012 ...
AAATAAAAATGCAGAAGTGGAAGAAGAAGTACAAAAAGACGAAAAAACATATACTTTAGATGAGATGAGAGACTATATTAAGAAAAGACTTGACGAAATTACAAAAGTAAACTTATATGATATTGGTTTGTCAGAAGAAGAATTAAAACGTAGAAAAAATAAAAAGTACGCTTTAAAAAAGGCTTTAAAAGGTTGTACATATGGAGATGTAAATGATAAAAGATATGTAAAAGAACTTATATTTGACCTTTTATCAAAAGAATATGGTGTAAATGAAGCAAACATTTCAAGTGCAATTCCATTTGATATGCCATCATTGCTTACACCGCAAGACAAATTTGATATTTTAATATATGTTTATAAAAAAGAATTTGGATATGAAGCATTAACACAATTAATCAAGAGATATAATCTTGCTACACTAAAATATTTGCAAGGTGAAACAAAACCTTGTTATGTAATAACAGATGACGAGATAAGTGAAATATTTGAAAAAGAAAATATCACATTGTCATTCTATGACAAATTAGAAATTGTCGTTCAAAGAATATATCAACACTATAAAGGATATAGCTCAATAGATGAGATAAGAGATATGAACATAGATGGTGTATCTGGTGGTGTATCTGGTTTGCCAGAAAGTTTCTTAAGCCAAGTTGCACAAACAGATGGAGATTATTTAGACCAAGTTGCTGAACATAAAGTTCCAAGAGCTTGTGACAGTATATGGATATTCTTCCAAGGTAAATCAATACGTTTAGCATTCTTATCATTTGGCACAGAATCAGAATTAAAAAGGGTATGTCAAAATATTTATAAATACAATAACCCAGGACAGTTATCAGACACAAATGGTTATAAAATCAATGAAATGAAAGATGGTTCACGTGTTGTTGTAGTAAGACCATCAATGTCAGAAACATGGGCATTCTTTGTAAGAAAGTTTGACGTAAAAAGAGCAACAGTCGAGCAATGGACAGGAGAGATGCCAGGTAGTGACAAAGTAATAGATTTATTAAAATTCCTTGTAAAAGGAGCAAGAATTACATCAATCACTGGTGAGCAAGGTTGTGGTAAAACAACACTACTTATGGGTATGATTGAAAATATATATGAAACAATGAACTTACGTATTACAGAAACTGCTTTCGAGTTGCACTTAAGAAAAGTTTATCCAACAAGAAACATTTTGTCAATGCGTGAAACAGATACAATATCTGGACAAGAATGTTTGGACGTACAGAAAAAAACCGATGGTTCTGTAAACATCATAGGTGAGGTTGCAACAGACCCCGTAGCATCTTGGATGATTCAATCTGCACAGGTTGCATCTAAATTTACATTATTTACTCACCATGCTAAAACATTCCCAGACTTAGTAACAGCTCTACGTAACTCTATGTTAAGAGCTGGTGTATTCAAAAATGAAAAAACAGCAGAAGAACAAGTTGTACAAGTATTAAACTTTGATATACACTTAAAAAAGGATTTTAGAGGAAAAAGATATGTAGAAAGAATTACAGAATGTATTCCAATAGAAGACAAAAATGAATACACATTTGACCACAGAAAAGAAAAAACACTAGAAGGAAAATTTGATAAATTCTTTGACAATGCAACACATTACTTTGAAAAAGTTACAGACAAGCAATTATATACATACAGAAACATACTAGAATACGTAGATGGAGAATATCTAATAACAAACCCAATAACAGAAGAAAACCTACGTGGTATGAGAGAAAATATGGACGATTCAGATTTGGAACAATTTGATGCGTTTGTAGAAAAACACTGGAAAAAGCCATCAAGAGTTGCAGTAGCGGTAAACAGCACAGAAGACATAACAGAAGAAAAACCAAAAAGAAGAGGCAGAAAACCAAAGATAGAGCAATAATAATCAGGAGGTGAAATACAAGTGTCAAACCAAGTTATCTTTATAATAATGGGGGTATCAGTTGCATTAATGGTTGTAATAGGAATTGCCTATTATATAATGAACAAAAAGATGCAAAAATCAGAATATAAAAAGATACAAAACCTACAAAGAGGAACAAAAGCAAGTGCGTTCTCATCAGAAATAATGTATCAAAAATTATATATATTCTTTTCAAGAGTCCCATTCATAAAAAGATATGTATTAAAATTAAGAAGAAGATTAGAAATATTAAATATAGATGACGAATACATAACAAGACGTGATGTAGCAAAAATATTGACAAAAGCACTTGTAATATTAATACCACTTATTATTATTACAATTATAGTAACCAAAAGCAATTACTTATTAATGTTCATTTTATTAATATTTGAATTATTTATGATAGATATTTTAATGGAGGGGTCTGTAGACAAAAAAGACAATGAATTACTTACACAACAACTAGATTTCTTCTCAGAAATAAGACACGCATATCATGAATTCAACATGGTTGAAGAAGCAATATATCAAGTATCACAAGATGACGAAAAAGAAATATCAAGACAAGGCGAAAAAATTTACGAGATATTAACTTCAGACGACCCAGAAACAGAACTAGAAAAATATTATGATGTAGCACCAAATAGCTATTTAAAGGAGTTTGCTGGTATATCATATTTAACACAGGAATTTGGAGATAGAGAGGAAGATGGTTCTTCTTTATATCTAAAAAATATAACAAATATTACTCAAGAAATGCAAATAGAAATATTAAAAAGAGACAAATTAAATTATGTATTTCAGAGTTTAACATTTATAGCAATAGCTCCAGTTTTGCTATTGGAGCCATTAAAAAGTTGGGCAACTTCAAACTTTGCATTTACTAGAGAATTCTATTTTGGAAAAGTAGGATTAGTTGCTCAGATACTAGTTGTTTTGTTGACAGTAGTTTCTTATATAATGACTAGAAAATTGAAGGACAATGGTGGTGTACAAGTTGACATTGCACATAATGACCATCCTTGGCAAGAAAAATTATATAAAATTCCAGTATTAAAGCAAATAATAAATTGCTTTATACCAAAAAGAGGAACGAAAGAATATAGAAAGATGCAGAAGCTGATGAAAGATTCGGCATCTAAAGCAAAAATGGAATGGATTTACATTAATAGGTTAGTTTTAGCAGTATTAACAGCAGTTATATCTGTAATATTCTTTATATTTTTACATAGAATTGCGATAAATTATGTTTATACAGAACCAACAACAAGACAACAGATAATAGGAAGCTTGTCAGAGGAAAAAGAAAAGTCAGCTATGGAATTAACAGAACAAGATAATTATTTTATTAATAAACTAAAAGGAAAGCTAAATATAACAGAAGAAGAAATTCAGAAGGAAATGTTAAAAAGTAAGTATTACGAAGAAGATGATAAATATTTAAAAGATGATTCAGCTAGAATTAAGAACAAATTAAATGTTGTAAATTCAGAGTCAATGCAATGGTTTGAGTTATTATTATCATTTGGATTTGCTTTAATAGCATACATGTTTCCAGTATGGATGATGTTTTTCCAGAAGAAAATGAGACAGATGGAAATGGAAAACGAAGTAATGCAATTCCAAACAATTATAGTAATGCTTATGAAAATCGAAAGAGTAAATGTAGAAATGATTTTGGAATGGCTAGAGCGTTATTCTAATATTTTTAAAGAACCAATTGCAAGATGTGTAAATGACTACGAAGCTGGTGCATGGGAAGCATTAGAAGAATTAAAAAATTCAGTAGCACATCAAGATATGATAAGAATTGTAGAAAGCTTACAGGCTGCAGTAGAAAAAATTCCAATAAGAGAGGCTTTTGATGAGTTAGATGCAGATAGAGATTATCACCAAGAAAAGAGAAAACAAGCAAATGATATGTTAATATCAAGAAAAGGTTTAATTGGTAAGGCTGTAGGATTTGCTCCGCTAATTTGTTTATTTGTTGGATATTTGATTATACCATTAGTAGTAATCGGTATTACAACAATGAGTAGCACATTCTCACAATTAACATAGAACTGGAGGAAAAGATGGAAAATTCAGCAAAGGCAATAATAATTGCTGGTGGAATGTTTATATTAATAATGGTAATAACACTTTTAGTAATATTTGGTCGAAGCCTTAGTTCATATATGCAAGACCAACATGATAAAGAAATGGTAAAACAAATAACAGAATTTAATAACAAATTTGCCAATTACCAAGGCACAGAGCTTAGAGGAAATGAATTGATTTCTGTATTAAATAGAGTTATAGATTATAATGCACTAGAGGCTGGAGAGTATGGTTACGATCCAGTCCTTGTAGAAATAAACTTTAATAATAGAACTGAGTTAGATAGTGTAATAAAATTTAATACTTCTTCTACAGAGGAAAAAAATTTTTTGGATGAGTGTTTTCAAAATAAGAATAAGCCAATAATTAAAAATAGTAAAGATAAAGATGACAATCTAAAAACAATATCACAAAAGGGTACAACAATTTTGAGTAAGTATTCTCAAGATGATGCAAATTATATACCAAGATTAACAGATACAAAACTTCAAAAACTTTCTGCTGAAATATCTAATATAGTACAAGAACAAGATAATTCATCTTGGCTAGATGGATATGACGGAGATAGAAAAGCAGTTTATAATAGAACTAGAGCAAAAAAATTAACTAGCATATTAGGATACACGGTAGATGAAGATGGAATTTGTGCTGTAAACAATAAAAATATATTAAATGCAGTAAAAAAAGCAACAGTCGAATATTATCAATTTACTCAATTTAAAAGAATAATGTTCAAATGTACATCAATAGAATATAGTCAAGATACTGGACGAATAAATAAGATGAGTTTTGAAGTGAAAACTACAACAGATGGAAAAATTGTAACTAATTAAAGAAAGGAACCATATATGGAAAATGCAGTTAAAGCTATGTATATAGCCGCTGGAGTATTAATAGGAATATTAATTTTAACATTAAGTGTTACATTATTTGCCAGTTTGCAATCATATGTTGAATTTTCTCAAGATCAGATAAGATTTAATGATATAAATAGCTTTAATGAAAAGTTTACTGGTTATATAAATTCAGATGATGGTCAGAGTACTACATTTGACTTAGTAATTCAAGATGTAGTTTCAGCTGCAAATTTAGCATATGAAAATAATGTACAACTTAATTATGATGCATATAGTGATGAAAATGATAAGGCTCAACCTAAACCAGGAAATTTATATGTAGCAGTATATTTGGATGGGACTAGGGTTGATGGAGAAGATAACAAAGTTATTCAACAATTGTTGATAAATAATACTGGTAAAGCTAAATATATTTGCTCAAGCAAATACGAAAACAGAGACGGAGATATTGTGTATAATGAAAACTCAGGAAGAGTATGTAAAGTAAACTTTAGGACGCTTTAAAAAATTAGAATAAAACTAAAAAAATAGTTGCAAAAAATGTTGAAAAATTGTATAATGGAGTTGTATAATGAAAAAAATATTTATAATTATAGCAATAATAGTTGTAATTATTGTGGGCCTAGGATTTTGGTACTTATCTTCAAAGACAAATTATAGTGTAATACAAGAAGAAAACAAAGAATATGAAGCATATAAAGACCAGAATGTATATGGCTTGGATGTTGCAACAGTAATAAATAAAGCTGTAGATAGAAACACAAAAAATAAAATTGAAAAAGATGATAAAGGATATTTTATACAAAATGATAAAAATAGTATTGAAGTAGAAATACATATGATAGACAATGAAGAAACATATAAAATGGAAACACTCTTCAATGCTGGCACTGAGCAATTTGTTCAGTATTATGGAAGTGAAAATTTCAGGTGTTCAAAAATAGAATATCATAAAAAAACAGGAAGAATAAAATATATTCTATTTGAACAACAATAAACAAGTTAATAGTGTTCGGCAAAGAATAATTAATATGTCGATATTTAAAAATAAACAAAAGTAGAAAAAGGGGGGAGATACTATGGAAAACGCAACAAAGGCTTTATTAATCGCAGCAGCAGTATTAGTAGCTATCTTAATCATTTCTTTAGGATTAGTAGTTTTCAATATGGCATCAGAAACAGTTAAAAATTCAGCTAATTTATCAGCACAAGAAATTCAATCATTCAATGAGCAATTTACTCAATATCAAGGTGATAATGTTAGGGGAAGTAATGTTAATGCTTTATTAAAAACAGCATTAAACAATAACATAACAAAAAAACAAGAATCAAAAACAGCTATGATGGTTGAAGTTAAATTAGGTAATACTACTGTTTTAAGTGGTTCAGGTGGAAGTGAAACATCTTTATCAACAAGAGCAGATGCTTCTAAAATGTACAAGGTAGTTGTAAATCAAGATGGAGAAGGTGGATTAGTACATACAATAACAATTACTGAAGCTGGTAAGAAAGATAAGACTAAATAATTAGAAAATTATTAAAATTAGAAAGGAGATATACTTATGGAGAACGCAGCAGACGCATTAAAAATCGCATTCGCGGTAATGGTATTTGTATTAGCGCTTTCTTTAAGTATATCTTGCTTATCTGAAGCGAATAGTGCAGTTCAAGCAGTTGCATTTATGCGTGACAGAGAAACAAATTATACTTATGTTACGCCATCTTCTGATTTAACAAGAATAGTAGGAGTAGAAACAGTAGTTACATCTATGTATAAGGCATATGAAGAAAATTTCCAAATTCGTTTTTATGACTCTAATAATAATCCACTTGTTTTGTATTATAGAACTGATAATAATGGAAATAGAATAAAAAAAGATAATGCAGAAATACCAGTAACATATATTGATTTAAAAGACGAAAACTATGCTAATGCTGAAGAAGCAATTACACATTTAAATTTTTTATTGGGAAATTATAGGAATTATAATGATACTTATTATAATGATAATGTTAATTTAAATAAGTATAAGAACCAGATAATAAAAAATGATTATCCTGATGGACTTTACAACTTTTTTGCAGGAAAAAAATTTAAAGAAAATTTAGGAGAGTATTATCAAGGTACAGACTCTACTAAAATTAAAAAAAGAGTTATAACATATACTATATCTAATGATAATTAAGGAGGGAATATGGACGATACACCAGTCGATGTAATAGGAATAATACTTGCGGCTATAATAATGTTTATTGTTCCTTTAATATTAATAGCAGAAAGAAATGATGATATATCTCAAATGATTGCAAGTAGTGCAACAGCAGATTTCGTAAATAATGTTGTAAAAACAGGAAAAATTACAACAGATAATTATCAAAAATTAGTATCTAGTTTACAATCATCTGGAAATTCTTATGATATAGACCTAGAAGTAAAAATCTTAGATGAAAATGCATCAAAAGTTGTAACAGATGTAGATGCTAAAAGCGTAGGAAATAATGCATATTATTCTATTTATACTACTCAAATTGAAGATAGACTTCAAAGCTCATCAGCTAATTCAGATTTGAATTACAATGGAAAATTAATTTTAAAACAAGGTGATGTAATTGCAGTTACAGTAAAAAATAGTAATGCGACATTTTCACAAGCATTAAAAAGCTTTTATTATAGAGCTACAGGAAGTGATATACATATAATTGTAGCAACATCATCAGGAACAGTTGCGATAAATGGTGCAACATAAAGATAAGTTGATTATTAATATCAATTTATTTTTTTTTAGGAGATTTTATATATGAATATATTTTATATTATTACAGCATTGTTAGTTTTAATAATGCAGATTTTAATAAAAAAGAATGATGAAAAAGAAAGTCTTATAAAATGGATAACATTTAGTATGCTCATTTTTATGGCGTATAATATTGTAATTGTTGTTGTAATGTCATTTTTTAATATCAAATCAACATTAATCAATTTAAGTATAATTAATATAATCACAAGTGTAATATTAGGCTTTAAAATTTATAGTGATAAAAAAATACAGAAATATAATTTTGAAAAAAAAGAAATTTTGGCAATAATGCTTTTTGCTATATTTGCAATTTTAATAGGAATAAAAATATACGGAATACCATTTGAAATAAAATATAAAGTCAGTGATGCATCAACACATTGTCTAGCAGCCAGACTATTTGCAGAAAATATGCAATTATTATTCAAACTTAATGTAGATGGAATATATATGTTAGGCCTACAGTTTTTAGCACCTGGAGCATATATAAACAATGGAATATTAATGAATATTTTTAGTGGAATAACAAGTAATACTTATTTATATATTTACTATATTATATTTGATTTATTTAATTTGTATTTATCTGGAATGTTAATGTATAATTTATTAAATAGAAACAAAAATGTTAATCCAATAATACCATATGTATTTTCAATAATTTATATGATAAGTTATCCATTAAGTAGTATAATATCAGGATTTGCATATTTAACATTAGGATTAAATTTTATTATAGGTATATTAATAGTATTCAAGGAAAAAATAAATGAGTACTATAAAATGTTATTATTGTTTTTGCTAGATTTCGCAATAATTTTTACCTATTACTACTTTGCACCAATTATATATTTAGTGGTATTTGTACAAATAATAGCAGAAATAATAAGTAAAAAAGAAAAATTATTTTGTAGTAAGAATATTTTAAAGGTTTTAACAACATTAATATTACCAGGGGTATTTGCAGTAGTATATTATTTTATACTACAATACTTTCAAAACAAAAATAACATATTTTCAATGTATTCTAGTGTAATTTCTACACCAGGACCGATCTATAAAAATATAATTACAAATATTATTCCATTTTTGATATTTTGCATAATTTATATTATAAATAGCTTTAAAGAACGAAAAATAGTTTTAGAAAATATAATGAGCCTAATTACAGCTATAGTAATTGTAGCATTATTCATAGGAAATCATTTTGGAGTAGTTTCAGAGTACTATAATTATAAAGTATATTATTTACTATGGATATGCATTATATGTATGGCATATAATGGATTTACGCTAATTTTATCTAAAAATAAAATATTGAAGAATATTTTATATGCATTATTGCGGAATATATTGTCTAGGAGTTGTAATTTCTTCTATTTGGAATAAAAATCTATTTGTTTTTGATATATTTAGAAAAAATTATGAAGATATTCAAAATATGCCGTTAGTTTTAAATGAAGGAGAAATAGAATTATTAGATTACTATAATGAAAATATTAATAAAAATGTTAAAATTGCTAGTAATACTACGATGCAACCATCTAATAGAGGAAAAGCAGGATGGGTAATGACAATTACTGAAAATCCAATAATTGGAATAGTAGATGGAATGTATGGAGAAATAATGGAAAATTTGCAGAAATTTGTCGAAAATGAAGCCAAATACATGATTTTGTTCAAAAGGGATTACTATGGAGACTATGAAAAAATAGAAGATGAAATATTAAAATATAATTTAAAGGTTTTAACACGAAATGAAGAAGGCATGATATTGGAAAAAAATTAAATTGAATAAAAATCAAAATTAAAACAAATAATAAATTTTGAAGGAGTGAAAAATATGAAAGCACTCAAAAAAATAAGTTTAATATTTGTTTTATTTTTTTTATATACATTTGTTTTATCACGCAATTATTTACCAGAAACAATAGCTGTAAAAGGTGAAGAAATAAGGATATCAGATATTGAGGTAATACCAGTAGGAGAAGTTATAGGAATTAAATTATATACAAGTGGAGTATTAGTTGTAGGAACAGCAAAAATAGATGGAGCAGATGGAAATTCTTATAAACCATATGAAAATACAGACATAAAAGAGGGAGATTCAATAATTAAAGTTGCAGGAGAATATGTTAATAGTACTGAAGAATTAATCAATATAGTAAATAGAAATGGAGGAAATCCAATATCTATAAATTATATTAGAAATAATAATGAAAACGTTGCAGAAATAACACCAGTAAAAGATCAACAAGGTTATTATAAATTAGGTTTATGGGTTAGAGATAGTGCAGCTGGAGTTGGAACAATGACATTTTACAATGAACAAACACAAACCTTTGCTGCATTAGGACATCCTATAACAGATATAGATACAGGTGATATCATTCAAACTTCTTCTGGAGAAATTGATGATGTAAATATTATTTCCATTATAAAAGGAAAAGAAGAAGAGCCAGGAAAGCTACAAGGAGTAATACAACAAGACAGTATAATAGGAAGTATTTATAAAAATACAGCATATGGAATTTATGGAATTGTAAAAAATCAAGCTAATGTAAATATAGATTATAATAGAAGAATGAATGTTGCTATGAGACAAGAAATAAACTTGGGTGAAGCCACAATCTTGTCAGATATTAGTGGTGAGTTAAAAGAATATAAGATAGAAATTCAGAAAACATATTTGAACAATAATTATGATAATAAAAGTATGGTAATAAAAGTTACAGATGAGGAATTGCTAAATAGGACAGGAGGGATTATACAAGGAATGAGTGGTTCACCAGTAATTCAAAATGGAAAGTTTTGTGGTGCAATAACACATGTTTTTGTAAAAAATCCAACAATAGGATACGCTGTTTTTGCAGATAGAATGATAAGTGAATTAGCTGAAAATTAATCTATAATTGATCTAAAAAATCAATTATAGATTTTTTAAAATTTATTAAAAAATCTCTTCCTATTTTCTACATTTTATGATAGAATGCACATAGATTGATAAAGGAAGGAATGTGGGTATCATGGAATTAAATAAATGTAGCCGTTGTGGAGCTTTTCACACAAATCAAGGAGATGTTTGCCCAAAATGTGCAAACAAGGATTCATTAGAATTATCAAAATTCAATTCATACATAGAAGAAAACGGTTTTTCATCAATTGATAATGTTGCAAATCAAACAGGAATTACTCAAAAGAATGTTGCAAGATTTGCTAGTTATGAAGGAATAGAAATACCAGAAGCACAAGGAAAAGAAGTTGTAAGTACAGGAGTAGTATTTAATTAAAATAAGAACAGGAGAATGGTGCCAAGCGGTTTGGTGCTAGGCACTTTCTCCTATACAAAAATATTTTGAAAAAATTACTACTTTGCAATACAAACTATATTCGTTTATATATATATTTGCAGCGTAAAATAGCAATCGAAACATACAACCACCGGAAAATGAAACAGTATCTCCTCCGTATGCCGCTGCTCCTGCTCTTCGCCGCCCTCGCCGTCGACGCCTCGGCCGCCCGTCAAACCCCGACGACGGGACGGGTCGTCGATCCGGACGGCACGGCCGTCGCCTACGCCACGGTCGTGCTGCTCGACGCCGAAACGCAGTTGGCGGGTACGGCAACCGCGGCAGACGGGTCGTTCTCGCTCAAAGTCCCGGCCGGCCGGTACCGCCTGACGATCCAATACCTCGGCTACGAAACGCTCACACGCGACGTCGATACGCCGGGCGATCTGGGCGAATTCGTACTGCATCCCGCGTCGGTCGAGATGCAGGAGGTGGTCGTCAAGACCAGTCTCGTCCGCCGCGAAGCCGACCGGTTCGTCATGGAGATCGCAGGCTCGCCCGTCGCGCTCGGCAAGGACGGCACCGAACTGCTCAAACAGGCGCCCGGCGTCTGGCTCACCGACGACAAGATCGCCATCAACGGCGCATCGGGCGTCAAGGTCTACATCAACGACCGCGAAGTGCGCATGTCCACCGAGCAGCTGCTCAACTACCTGCGCGGGCTGAAATCGGAGGAGATCCAGCGCATCGAGGTCATCCCGCAGGCCGGTGCCGACTACGACGCCGACTCGGCGGCCGGCATCATCCGCATCACGCTCCGCCGCCAGCGCGACAACGGGCTCACGGGCGACCTTTCGTTCTCGACGCGCCAGAGCCGGCAGATCGAAGGCTACAACCCCTCGCTCTCGCTCAACGGCCACGCAGGACGCTGGACCTTCAACGCTTCGGGCTGGGCGAGCGTCGTGCCGCTGCATGTCACGAAAACCGCCGAACACACCGAATACCGTGCGGGCGGCGCACTGCTCGACGCCTCCTCCGAAATGCGGGGCCGCGACAACTGCGGCGGCGGACGCGCCGGCGCGATCTTCGACATCTCCGAACGGCACAGCATCGGCGCCGAGGCCGACTTCTACATCGACCGCGACCGCTCGCCCAACCGCTCGTCGACCGACTTCCGCGAAGCGGAGCGGCTGACCCGCAACGAAAGCCTCTACGACGGTTCGGAGCGCGTCAATACCTTCTCGGCCACCTTCAACTACATCTGGCGCATCGACACGCTCGGCTCGACGCTCAAAGTCATGGCCGATTACAGCCGTAACAACCGCCGCCACGGCAACGACAGTTTCGTCCGCTCGACCGCCGCCGGCATCGTGCGCGACTCGACCTACGACGACCGCACGCGGGGGCTTTACAACGTGGCGGCGCTCAACGCCGCACTCGAAAAGCGACTCGGCGAGGCGTGGCAGCTGCGCGCCGGCGCGAAGTACACCTACAACGACATGCACAACGAAGCGCTCTACCGCTACCTCCGCCCCGAGGGGTGGGAGACGCTCGACGCGTACAGCTACGTCACCGACTATACCGAGCACATCACGGCCGCCTACGCCGCCGCGACGCTGAAAAAGGGGCATTGGAACGTCGTGGCGGGGCTGCGCGGCGAATATACCCGCACCACGGGTTACGGCAGCGACGTGCGCCAGCGTTATTTCAGCCTCTTTCCCAACGCCAACCTGACCTATGCGTTCGATGCGGCGGGACTGTGGTCGCTCACGGCGCAGTACGCCCGCAACATCTCGCGGCCGGGCTTCTGGGCGCTCAACCCGATGCGAATGCAGATTTCGGACTACACCTACCAGTCGGGCAACCCCGACCTGCTGCCCGCCTACACCGACAACCTCTCGCTCACGGCCGTCTTCGCCGGAAAGTATTCGCTCAGCGCCGGCGCCCAACTCCACCACGACGAGATCGCGCAGGTCTTCGGCAGCGACGCCGCCGACGCATCGATCACCAACCTGCGTTTCGAGAACCTCGACCGCACGGAGCAATACTTCGCCGCGGCGAATATTCCCCTGCAACTCACGAAGTGGTGGACGCTCAACGCCAACCTCACGGGCATCTGCCGCCGCGACCGCATCACCGCCGACGCACCGCTGCGAACGACGTGGGCCGCCTTCGCCAACGCCGCGACGACCTTCACGCTGCCGCGCAAGTTCTTCATCGAAGCCGAATACTACGCCATGAGCCGCTTCCGGCAGGCCAACCTCGACATGAAGAGTTACCACAGCGTGACGCTGAGCCTCAAAAAACGCCTGCTGGACAACCGTCTGACACTCACGGCGCAGGTAGCGAACCTCTTCGACCGTTCGCAGCGGTTCGTGGCCGAGACCGAAACCTTCGTACGCGACCTGCGGGTATCCAACGACTGGCAGCCCCGCCGCTTCGTACTGACGGTCAACTACAACTTCAAGACCGGCAAGTCGTTCAAGGCCCGCAAGGTCGAGAGCGGCGCCGGAGACGAAAAGGGACGGATGTAAAAGAAGCCGACATCGGAAACCGAAACGGCACGGGAGTTTTTCTGAAAAGCTCCCGTGTGTCGTTTTCCGGCCGATTCCGTTCGCGATCGTCGAAAAATCCCGCCTCGTTCTTAGGTGTTTTTATCCGCCGGCGTGTATATTCATAATGAAAACCTTTCGACACATCGAACCTCAAACTACAAATTTATGAAACGAGAAGAGATCAAAAAGCCCGACTACACGGCAGGAATCCGCCACTCGACGGTCGGCAGCGACAGACACGACGTTCGCAGAGAGGACTTCCGAAACAAGACCGTCCGGACAGCAAAACGCCGGAGCGGTCTTATCGGAAGGCTGTTCGCCTGTTCTGCGACGCTGGCGCTGGCATTCGGCGCCTGCACGGACGACGCCCCCGTCGAACAACCGAAAAGCGGAGGCGTTGACCTGACCTGCATCGTCGAATCCGACCTGACGGCGGCTCTCGGATCGTCGACGGACGACAGACACCCGTGGGAAAGCGGCGACAGGATCGGGGTCTACGCCGTATCGTCGGCACCGACGCTCAATGCCGAAGCCTCCGTCACAACGAACGATGGCACAAGCGCGATCGCATTCCACGTCAACCGCGCCGAAACCGGCGACAAGCTCCATGCCTATTTTCCCTACACGAAAGACAATTCGTCCAACGATGCGAAAAACGTGGCGCTGTCGATCGCTGCCGTACAGTCGCAGTCCGAAGCCGGCGCATTCGACATCGCGAACCTGCCAATGGTCTCCTATCCGCAAAGACTCGACGCCGAGTCCCTCTCTGAGATACCCGCCCTGCAAATGCACGTGCTGGGAGGAATTCTGCGCGCAAAGGTCTTCGCAGACGGACAGTACGGAGACGAGAAGGTGCAATCGATCGCTTTCGCCGACGAGAATACGCCGATGACCGGTGCGTTTAAACTGGATCTGACCGGGCTGAGTGACGAGGCGTCGCTGATCGTGACAGGACTCGCCTCCCGCACGGCAAAAACACAGCTCTCCATTCCTTACGCCGTCCCGTCGTCGCAGGAGAGCGCCAAAGACATTTACATGATACTCGCTCCGGGCACCTACGACGGGACCCTCTCCGTAACCACCGAAAAAGCCGTGTACACGCAGCCGTTCCAATGCGAAATGAAACGTAACGCCTGCTACGATGCGAGCATAAACCTTTCGACCGCAGCCAGAGAATCCATCGACGGCTGGAACGGCGAAGGAACCGCCGAAGCCCCCTATCAGGTGGCGACGGCAGAAGACCTGCAACGACTGATCGCTCTTTGCAACAGCGACGGCGGCGAATACGCCGAATTCGCCGACAAACATTACCTCCAAATCGCCGACATCGACATGGCTCAGATCGCGATCCAACCGATCGGACTCAGCGAACAATCGCCGTTCCGGGGCGTTTACGACGGCGAAGGCCACACGATCGGCAATTTCACGCTGACAAACTGCGAATCCGGCGCCTGCGGTCTGTTCGGTTATCTGGACGGAGCGACCGTGAAGGACATCCATCTCGAAGAGTGCGAATACTCGGCTTCCGGACTCCATGCAGGCGGTGTGGCCGGCGTGGCGAAACAAAGCGTGATCCACGGCTGCACGTTTGAAGGATCGCTCGTCGGAACGGCCGAAACGGAGTTCGACGGATATGCCGTCAGCGACGTCGGCGGTATCATCGGCTACGCGCTCGACTCCGAGATCGCAGGCTGCACGTTGAAAGGCTCTATTCGCGCGCTGGCACAGATCGGCGGCATGGCCGGCTACACGAGCGGGACGAAGATATCGGACTGCACGGTCGACGCCGCGGCCACGATCGATGCCGAAACTCACTTCCTCGGCGGCATCGTAGGCCGCGCCCGTCGCAATTCGACGATAGAAAATTGTACGGTGGGCGGCAAAGCATCGGCCTACAACGGCAATTATGTCGGCGGAATAGCGGGACATCTCACTTCGGGCAAGATCTCCGGCTGCACGATCGCTGCCTCGGCCTCGCTCTCGTCGAAGGGCGATCACACGGGCGGCATCGTCGGGGCGCTGCAAGCCAACGAGGAAAACGCCGACGACGGAAGCAATATGACAGCCGTCGTCGAAGATTGCGAAACCGACATCATGGTATTCGGAGCCGATAACGTCGGCGGCATCGCCGGCTATCAGGGAACCGCCACAGCGGAGCACACATCGATCGTGCGGAACTGCACGTCGCGGGAATCCGTCACGGGATACGGCTACAATACAGGCGGTATATCCGGTTCGATCACCTCCTACGGCGACAGTTTCATCGAGAACTGCCAGAGCTACGGCGACGTCAGCTCCTCATTGCATCAGGTGGGCGGTATCGTGGGCTACATCGTATCGAAAGGCGAAACCGCCGTCGACGGCTGCATCGCCTACGGCAACTGCCGCGGACAGCATAGCGTGGGCGGTATTTGCGGATACGCCAAATGCAACGACGCGGCCTGCATCGTCGACATCGTCAACAGCATCTACGCCGGCCGCGAGGTCGAGGCGACGGGCAACAACGGTTCCAACGGCTATACGCTCGCAACCGGTCTGGTCGGCTGGCTGCAAGTCGGAACGGGCAAAGCCCACATCGTCAACTGCGCATCGCGCGTCCAAACCGTCAAGACCGTAGGCAAGGCAGGCGGTTATCCCTCGGCCAACAACACGCTGTCGGGTATCCTCGGTTTCCAGAACGGCTCGCCGACAGCCGCCGAACTCTACGGACTCTACTCGACCATCGGCAGGAACGGCTTCCTGACCGACGGCGAACCCTCGACCTCCATCTACTGCGGCGGCATCTACGCCAAAATCCACAGCGGCAGCTATACGATCACCTCTCTCAAACATTGTTATTTCGACCCGAGCACGCAGGCCGGTCCGGGAATTTCGAATCTCACCAAGGCGGACGCAGCGACCGTCAAGGCCTACGGAGAGATGTCGACGCTGCTGGCCGACCTCAATGCCGCTGTCGCCGCTTACGAGGGCACTTGCGGCCGCACACTGAAAAACTGGACGCTCGACGCCGACGGATACCCCGTCATCGAAGGCATGACCACCCTGCTGCCCGTGAGCAAGACCAAGCGCATCAGCGTTATAGGCGACTCGATTTCGACCTTCCGAGGTTTCGTACCGTCGGGTTATTCATGCCACTATCCGACCTCGGACCACGATCTGACCTCCGTGTCGCAAACCTACTGGTACCGGCTGGCCCACGACCTGATGTCCGACGCCCGCATCGAGCGCAACATCTCCTTCTCCGGCACGGCCGTCGCCCGCACGACCGATCCGGCCTACGCTTCCCAGGCATGGTACGGCAACGACTTCTGCGCCCGCTTCATCGCACAGGGCGGCGTGGGGCAGCCCGATATCGTGCTCATCCACGGCGGCACGAACGACTACGCGCACAACGTCGACCCGCTCGCTCCGGGCCTTCCGATCCAAAGCGCCGAGGCACCGTCGGAGGCGGCGCTGGCCGAATTGTTCGCCGCAGCCGACGCGGCCGCGACGCGCGCCGAGATCGAAGCGCTCGACGACACGACCTTCTGCACGGCCTACATCAAACTGCTTCGCTTGCTGAAAGAGCGTTATCCCGACGTCAAGATCGTCTGCATCATCGGCGACTACCTCTCGACGGGCATCGAACGCTCGACGCTCGCCATCGCCCGCCACTACGGCGCCCGCTGCGTCGACCTCTACGCCGTGAACGGCTTCAACGACCAGACCTACATGCCCAAGCACGACTACAATCCCGCCACGGGCAAGGGGTGCCACCCGAGCTCCGAGGCGATGAAGTTCATCGCCGACAAGATCTACGCCGAGCTGGGCAGCTGGCTCGAGGAGTGACGCACCCGACCGTACGGGATACAGAAGGGGGGGGGCCGTCCGATCGCCGGACGGCCCCCCCCTTCTGTATCCCGTACCGCAAACGATACGAGGAGCGCTTTCGGGCGCTCCTCGTATCGTCGGTCGGAGATTACTGCACCCGTTCGAACTGCACGGCGTAACCGCCGCCGGGGGCCATCGCCATCGCAAGACTGTCGGCCGCCGTCACCGTCCGCTCCTCCAAGAGGTAATCCTCGCCGTAGCGGTCGGCATTCACGCCGTCGCGGAAGATGCGCGCCTTCCACCGGCCGTCGCCCAGGAAATCGAGTTTCACCTCCACCTCGCGGGCATCCCAGTTCGTCAGCGCACCCAGGTACCAGCGGTCGCCCGCACGCCGCGCCGTGACGATGTAGCGGCCGATCTCGCCGGCGGGAATCAACGTCTGGTCGAAGCGCGTCGGGAAGCGCACGATGTAATCGAGCGTCTCAGGCTCCTTCTCGTAGGCCGTCGGCGAATCGCAGAGCATCACCAGCGGCGAATCGAAGACGACGTAGGTCGCGACCTGATGGGCGCGCGTGCCCTGGCTCATCGGATGGTTGTTGACTGCACGGAAATTCTTGCGCGAAGCGTTGCGCATCGCCCCCTGCGTGTAGTCGACCGGGCCGGCCACCTGACGGATGAAGGGGAAGGTGCAGTCGTAGGCCGGCATGTCGGCGTCCGTCCTGTCCGTCCATTTGAGCTGTTCCAGCCCGAAGATCCCTTCGAAGTTGACGACGTTGGGATAGGTGCGCTGCAACCCCGTGGGCTTGTAGACGCCGTGGAAATCCACGATCATGCGGTAGCGCGCCGCAGCGTCGGCGATGCGGTAGACACGCTCCACGGCCGCCTGGTCCTGCCGGTCGATGAAGTCGACCTTCCAGCCCGCGACGCCCAGCTCCGAATAGTAGCGGCACGCCTCCTCGAGCTTGTCGTCGAGCACCTTGGCCACCACCCACAGGATGATGCCCACCTTCTTCTCGCGGGCGTAGGAGACGATCTCCGGCAGGTCGATCTCCGGCACGACGTGCATGACGTCGCCGTCGCGCACGCCCCACCCCTCGTCGAGCGCCACGTACTCGATGCCGTTGGCGGCGGCGAAATCGATGAAATACTTATAGGTTTCGGTATTGATGCCCGACTTGAAATCGACGCCGTAGACGCCCCAGTTGTTCCACCAGTCCCATGCGATCTTGCCGTCGCGCACCCACGAGGCGTCGGCCACGCGGCTCGCTTCGGCCGTCTGCCAGACCATGTCGTTCACGGGCAGTTCGGTCGCCGTCGCGGCGTAGGCCACAATGCGCCACGGATAGCTGCGCCGGCCGTCGACGCGGGCGATGTAGTCGGCACTCCGCTCCACGACGTCCTGAAAGCGTTTGGTCAGCGACGTCTCGGTCGGGTACTCCGCGAAACGGGCCGCAAACCCCTTGGCCTCCTTGTCGTAGGTAAGGTAGACGCCCGGATAGGCCTCGACGTCCGATTCGGTGTAGAGCACGTAACCCCGCTCTCCCAGATCGACAAGCACCGGCATGAAGGCCACCGTCTGCGTCCGGAACTTGCTCAGCGGCGCGTACTCGTAGGTATTTTCGAACGACGTCCGCATCGGAATCTCCGTTTTGGAATAGGGAATGTAGGCCGACGGATCGCCCTCGAAATTGAGCTGCGCCGTCTCGTCGACGATCGTCAGCTCGCCGTCGCGCTCCGTATAGAAGCGGTAGCAGACGCCGTCGTCGTAGGCGCGGGCCAGGATGCCGTAATCGCCGCGCAGGCGCAGGTCGAGTTCGTTGTAGGCCGCATCGAAACGGCTCTGGCGGTAGAGCGGCGCGTCGATCGTCTCGGTCACCGCACGCCGCCGTGCCGAGCGCACCCGGGGCGACTCGCCCAGCACCTCGCCCGTCGAGAGCGTCAGCGCCATTTCGGAGGGGGCGACCAGCGTCTCCCCGTCGCGGGCGACCGTAAAGCTCAGCCGTTCGCCTGCCGTGAGCACGAGGGCCAGACGACCGTCGGGACTCTTCACTTCATAGGTTTTGACCGGTGCGGCCGAAGCGCCGAGAAGCGCCGCCGAGGCCAGTGTCAACAGAAAAAATCGTTTCATATCGAATCAGGGTTAGTAGTTTGTCGTATCAGAAGGCGACTTCGGGCGCCTGCGCAGCGCTGTCGTCCGCCTCGAAATAGGGTTTCTGCCCGAACGAGAGTATTCCCGCCACCAGATTGGCCGGAAAACGGCGGACGGCGACGTTGTAGGCCTGCGTCTTCTCGTTGAAGGCCGTGCGGGCTACGGCAATGCGATTCTCCGTCCCCTCCAACTGCGCCTGCAACTCCTGAAAATTGCTGTTGGCTTTCAGATCGGGATAGCTCTCGGCGACGGCGATCAGACGCCCCAGCGCCGAACGCACGCCCTCCTGCGCCTGCTGGAATGCCGCCAGCCGTTCGGGCGTCAGGTCGTCGGCGTCGACATTCATTGAAGTCGCCTTCGAACGCGCATCGACCACCGCCGCGAGCGTCTGCCGCTCGTGGGCGGCATACCCCTTCACCGTATTGACAAGATTGGGAATCAGATCGGAGCGGCGCTGATACTGCGTCTCGACGTTCGACCACGCACCGTGTACGGCCTCCTCCTTTTCGACCAGGCCGTTGTAGACCGAATACCCCCAGACGGCGAGCACCGCAACGACCGCAAGGACAATCCAAAGACTCTTTTTCATGTTGTTCACTTTCATGCTCCTTTTCTCGCCTCGGCATAGCCCGCACAAGTGCGGCTCGGCGCTCGGCCTAACGAAAAGGCTCGTTTTCGTTGTTAAATACGTTAATTAATACGGACGAACGGACAAGGTTACTAACCTGCCCGCCGCTTTTTTGCTTTTCACCATTTCGAACCGGCACCGCCGCCTCCGAAGCTGCCGCCCCCGAAGCCGCCGCCCGCATGTCCTCCGCCGAAACCTCCGCCGAAGAGACCCCGGCCTCCGATCCACATTCCGCCGCCGCGGCCGCCGATGTCGCTGCCGTCGGCTTCCCTGCGGCGACGCCGGATCGTCTCGCCGCAACGGCGGCAGACGAGCGTCTGTTCGACCATGCGCCACCCCTCGGCACGCAGCACGATCCGCTCGCCCTGCGACCGCAGCGCGAACCACCGCTTGCAGCGCGGACAGCGCAGCATACGCACGACGGCCACCAGCGGCACGGCGACGCATCCGCCTACGATCAGCGCGATCACCCACCAGGGCGTGTCGTCCTCCTGCGGAACGGCGTCCGGCACGCCCGTTTCGAGTTCGCTGCCCGCGAGCACGGCCGCCACGGCTTCGACGCCGCGCACCATGCCGCGGTCGTAGTCGCCTTCGCGGAAGGCGGGCAACATATAATTCGTCTGGATGCGTTTGCAAAGCGCGTCGGGCAGCACGCCCTCGACGCCGCGCCCCGTCACGAAGCGGATTTCGCGCTGCTCCCTCACAAGCAGGATGCCCACGCCGTTGCTGTCCTCGCGGCGGCCGACGCCCCACTTCGAGAAGAGCTCGTAGGCGAACGTGAAGGGATCGCCGCCCGCAATGGCGTCGACGGCCACCACGGCCACCTGCGCCGCACCGCGCTGGCGCAGGCCGTAGCAGATCGAGTCGATGCGCGCCACGGCCGCCTGCGAAAGGATCCCGTCGGGATTCGACGTGAAGCGCGTACGGTCGGCCGACTGCACGTTTTCGATCTGTTCCACCGCGTAGGGATGCGCCGCGGCGGGCAGCCACGCGCACAGGCAGACCAACAGGAGGAGATTGCGTATCATCGTCTCAAAGATAAATCAAATTTTCCGAACCGCCAAGCCCTCTCCGAGCGATTCGGGCGCCCGTCGCAAAACCCGAACCGATGCACGACAAGCCCCGGACCGGATCACTCCCGAATCAGAATCCGGTAGCTCCACGGCGCCATATCCTGCTCGACGCGATAAGGCACGACGATCCGGTTGCCCGTCAGCGCATCGGCGTATTCGCCCTGATAGATGCCCGTATTGAAATCGGCGTGGATCGTATAGGGCGAGAGGTTCATCACGCAGAGTACGCGGTTGCCCTCCACCTCGCGCACGAAAGTCATCAGGCAATCCTTGGCGTTGTTCTCGATCTCGACGAACGAACCGCCCCGCTCGCCCGCCTGCAACGCGCGGTTGCGGTGCTTCAACAGACACAGCAGCCGGTACAGCTCCGTGAAGCGCCCCGGACGGGGATCGACCATCGGATCGCGGTCGAAGAAGGCGAACGAATGGTCGTAGCCGAACTCCTGCCCCGTATAGACGAGCGGCATCGACTGCGGCAGCACGAACGTCAGCGCGGCCATGATTCCGGCCGCATCGCCCAGCCGGCGGAACTCGCTGCCGTTCCACGAATTCTCGTCGTGATTGGAGGTGAACATCAGCCGCATGGCCGAACGCGGATAACGGTCGCGGTCGGCGTAAAGGTAGTTGCGCAGATCCCACACGCGGCGGCGTCCCTGCGCGATGTCGTTGACGATATGGTGGAACTCCCACGCATAGCAGGCGTCGAACGCACGGTCGAAAAGATCCGCCTGCTCGGCTTCGGCCAGCATGAAGAGATTGTGCTTCACTTCGCGCAGCTGCGCCGCAGCCTCCTGCCAGAAGGCCGTGGGCACAAGCATGGCCATATCGCAGCGGAACCCGTCCACGCCGTGCTCCGCGAGCCAGAAGCGCATGGCGTCGATCTGCCCCTGCCACACGGCGCGGTTGGCGTAGTTGAGCTTGGCCGTGTCGTCCCAGCCGTTGGGCACGACCGGCTCGCCCGCCGCGTCGCGCTCGTACCAGTCGGCCGGACGCTCGGTCACCCACCGCGCGTCGCGCGCCGTATGGTTGGCCACCCAGTCGAGCAGCACTTTCAGCCCCAGTCCGTGCGCCGTCGACACGAAGCGGTCGAAATCGGCCATCGTCCCGAATTCGGGATTGACGCCGCAGTAGTCGCGCACGGCGTAGTAGGAGCCCAGCGTCCCCTTGCGGTTCGTCTCGCCGATCGGGTGGATCGGCATCAGCCACACGGCGTCGATGCCCAGCTCGCGCAGGCGGGGGAGATGTTTTTCGGCGGCGGCGAAAGTCCCTTCGGGCGTCAGCTGCCGCACGTTCAATTCATAGATCACCGCAGGATAACTCCATGCGGGATGCGGAATATGTGTCGTTTCGTCCATTTTTATCCGATTCAGACCGCAAAAATAGGAAAATTCGGCAACATCCGAAATATTTTACTTTTCAACCCTTCCCGCGGCGGATTATCGGAAAAAAAGTAATATCTTTGCGCAACCATTCAAAACATTAAAGATTAAGTCGACATAAAACCCATGAAACATCTCGGGATTTTCATACTCGGCGCATTGCTGCTGGCATCGTGCGCCACCAACAAACGCGCGGCCTACATCCAGCAGGTACAGACCGACATTCCGACCGCCATCGAACAGGACTACCAGATCCGCATCAAACCGCTCGACCGGCTCACGGTGACCATCAACAGCAAGGACCCCGAACTGGCAGCCCCGTTCAACGCGGCATCCTCCTACAACTCGCTCAACGGACTCTCCTCCTATTCGAGTTCCTCGAACGGAAACCTCCAAATCCTCACCGTCGACAAAGAGGGCAAAATCCAGCTGCCGATCATCGGCGAGATCGATTGCGACGGACTCACGCGCAACGAGCTTGCCAAAAAGATCGAAAACACGATCCGCGAAAACGGGATGGTGCACGACCCGATCGTCATCATCCAGTTCGCCGACGTGAAATTCTCCGTCCTGGGCGAGGTCGCCCGCCCCGGACAGTTCTCCATCACCAAAGACCGCATCTCGCTCTTCGACGCCCTGGCCATGGCCGGCGACCTGACGATCTACGGCCAGCGCGAGAACGTGGCGCTGATCCGCGAAGAGAACGGCATGAGGACGGTGCACTATTTCGACCTCAAAAACCCGGACATCCTCACGTCGCCCTACTTCTATCTGCAACAGGACGACGTCGTCTACGTCACGCCGAACAAATACAAGGCGCAGGCGGGCGAAATCAACCAGAACCGTTCGTTCTACATCTCGCTCGTTTCGGTAGCCGTCTCCGTGGCGACGCTCCTCGTCACCATCACCCGCTAATAATCGCCAGTTTTTCATGGAAGAAAATCGCAATGTAAACAACGTCCCTGCGGAAGGGAACGAGGACAGCATCAACTTCTCGATCCACGACCTCATACAAATGGTCATCGGCAACTGGTTCTGGTTCCTGTTGTCGACGGTCGTCTGCCTTTCGTGCGCGCTTTTCTATATCTACACGGCGCCGAAAGTCTACAACCGCACGGCTACGATCCTCATCAAGGACGGCAAGAAGGGCAGCGAAACGGATATCGCCGCCTTCGGCGACCTGCTGGGAGCCACGGCACGCCGCAACGTCGACAACGAGATCATCGTGCTCAAATCGCGCAACCTGATGACCGAAGTGGTACGGCGGCTCAACCTGCACGTCAACTACGTCGTCAAACACGGGCTGCGCACCGAGAACCTCTACCGCCGTTCGCCGATCGACGTCACCTTCATCGACGACAACGAGCGGCAGGCGCTGGCGTTCGAATTGACCCCCGTCGACAACGAGAAGTTCTCGCTCACGAAGTTCGTCAACCGCACCTCGGCCGATTCCGACAAGGACAAGGATTCGGAGATCTACGAGGTCGAGATGACGGGGCGGTTCAACGACACGATCACCACGCCGTGCGGACTGCTCGTCGTGACGCCGACGCTCTACATGTCCGACGACTACTTCGGCGACCCGATTTCGGTGAGCAAACAGATCGTGAGCAGCGTGGCCTCGGGTTACAACAAGCGAATCGCCATCCAATTAGTCGAGAAGCAGGCCAACGCCATCTCCATTTCGCTCGACGACAACATTCCCCGCCGTGCGGAGGACGTCATCAACACGCTCATCGCCCGCTATAACGACGAGTCGATCAACGACAAGAACCGTATCGCCGACTACACGGCCGACTTCATCGACAAGCGGCTGCGCATCATTGGTTCGGAGCTGGACGCCGTAGACCGCAAGATCTCTACCTATAAGAAAGACAACGAGATGTACGACATCACGGCGCAGGCCACGCAAAGCCTGACCGAGAGTTCGCAATTCAAAACCGCAGGTCTTTCGGTGGAGAACCAGATCAGCATGGCGCAGTACATCCGCGACTATCTGCTCAACGACACCAAGCTGCGCGACCTGATCCCGGCCAACGTCGCCATCACCAACGTATCGATCTCCGACCAGATCAAGAACTACAACGAGCTGATGCTCCGCCGCGACAAACTCGCCGGCAACGCATCGAGCAACAGCCCCGTCATCCAGGATTTCGACAGCGAGCTGGCCGCGCTGCGGCGGGCGATCATCGCCTCGCTCCAATCGCATATCTCGACGCTCGAAATCCAGCTGAACAACATCCGCCGCGAGGAGAGCCTCGCCCGCACGCGCATCGCTTCGGCGACCCGCCAGAGCACCGAACTGCTCGACAATACCCGCCAGCAGCGTATCAAGGAGGAGTTGTACCTCTACCTGTTGAACAAGCGCGAGGAGAATGAACTGACCAAGGCCATCGCCGACAACAACGCCCGGATCATCGATCCGGCCTACGGCAGCAGCACCCCCGTGGCGCCCCGCTCGGTCATCATCCTCTTCATCGCACTGCTGTTCGGTCTGGCCACGCCGTTCGGCATCATCTACCTGATGGAAATTCTCGACACCACCATCCGCGGCCGCAAGGACATCGAGGACAAGTTGAGCATTCCGTTCCTCGGCGACATCCCCGAATACCACGGTTCGACCCGGCAGGGATCGGTGGTGGTGCGCGACAACGGCCGCGACAGCGTCTCGGAGGCATTCCGGCTGATCCGTTCGAACCTGGGCTTCATGAGCGTCAAGTCGGGCAAGTTGCAGATCATCATGGTCACCTCGTCGAATCCCCATGCGGGCAAGACCTTCGTCACGACGAACCTGGCCATGACGCTCGCCCTGGCCGACAAGAAGGTAGTCATCGTCGACCTCGACCTGCGCCGCCGCACACTCTCCAAACAGATGGGTCAGCGCGACAACCGAAACGGCGTATCGGGCTACATCTCCGGAACGATCGCCAACCTCAACGACATCGTCTTCCAGAGCGGCCTGCACGAGAATCTCGACATCATCTTCGCCGGTCTGCAACCGCCCAACCCGGCCGAAATGCTCCTGTCGGAGAAGTTCGACGAATTCATGGCCGACCTGCGCAAACGCTACGACTACGTCGTCATCGACAGCGTGCCCGCCATGGCCGTGGCCGACGCGCTGATTACCGACCGCCTGGCCGACCTGACGATCTACGTGATCCGCGAAGGACTGCTGGACCGCCGGCAGCTGCCCGACATCGAAAAACTCTACCGCGAGAAGAAATTCCACAACATGAGCATCGTGCTCAACGGTTCGACCGGAGGCGCACGCCGCGGATACGGTTACGGATATGGCTACGGATACGGGTATGGTTACGGCTATGGATACGGCTACGGCGAAGACGAAAGCCAAAAGTCCTCGGCCGTCATCGACAGCCGCTACAACCTCACGCAACGGCTGAAAGATTTCTTGGGTCTGAACGATAAAAAGTAATACCGCAATGGCTATCCGGGATGCAATTATCGCCGTCGACTTCGACGGTACGGTCGTTACGCACGCCTACCCCCATATCGGCAACGACATCGGCGCCGTTCCCGTGCTGCGGGAACTGATCGGCAACGGTTGCCGGGTGATTCTCTACACGATGCGCAGCGGGAGACTGCTCGACGACGCCGTAGCATGGTTCGCCCGCAACGACATTCCGCTCTACGCCGTCAACGAGAACCCCGCACAGCGGGAGTGGACCGACTCGCCCAAGGTCTTCGCCGACCTCTACATCGACGACAGCGCGCTGGGATGCCCGATCAAGTTCGAAGACGGCATCAAACGCCCGTTCGTCAATTGGGTCAAGGTGCGGCAGCGTCTCGTCGAAGAGGGCTTTCTCGACTGAGCCGGCCGGCATGCGGGAAACCCACAGGGTACCCGTCTCATCTGCTCCGAGGGCGTTCGTGACGAACGCCCTCGGCGTATTTCGTAAAATCCTCCCCGATGCAGACGAACTCCCGAAACGGACGGAAACCGACTTTTCCCGGAGGTATTCCCTTCAAACTTTCAGCCCGCAGCCGATGATATTCTCCGCCGGCTGCGGGCTGTCGCCTTCCGGTTTTGCCGAAAGACGACAAACCATGCTCGACGACACAACAAAATGATACCGTTTTTTTCGGCCGAGCACCCTATTTTTCCGATTTCTCCGTTATTCAGGCAGCGCCGCAGATACGCTCTCCGGACAAAATGCGAACGAGCTTGCTTTTGCCTCCGGCTCATCCGCCTTTGGCTGACGCCTCGGATACTCGCGCCCGGCAAAATGCAAATAAATTTGCTTTCGCGCCCGACTTTTTCGTATCTTTGGCTGCGCCTTAGATACTCCGTCTCGGTAGAATCAAGCTGACGCTTGCTTCTGCGTCTGACTTTTCGTATCTTTGGCCGATGCCGAAGATACTCCGTCTCGGTAGAATCAAGCTGACGCTTGCTTCTGCGCTCGACTTTTCGTACTTTGGCTGACGCCTTAGATACTTCGTCTCGGCATAATCAAGCCGGCGCTTGCTTCTGCGCTCGACTTTTCGTATCTTTGCGAAGATGTAGCGGCCGGGACGCGATGTGCAATCGCAGCGGGACGACGAGCCACACGTCGCCGCGTGCGGTTCGCGGTCCGTCGCCGGCGCTCAAAACTTGCGGAACATGAAAGGATTCTCGCCGATCTCACGGGCATACAGGCGTCTGGTGCGCAAACACCGGTTGACGCTCCAGAACGAGGTGGACAACGCCGAGGAGTGGCACATGCACATCTCGGTAGTGCGTATCTTCGCAGCGTTACTGGCTTTCGTCCTGCTGCTCTTCATCCTGATTCTCTCGCTGGTGGCCTACACCCCCGTGCTGGAATTCCTGCCGGGCTACGAGGCCAACCGCTCGCGCGAAATGCTGCTGCAAAACATCATGCGGCTCGACTCGATCGAGCGGCAGATGACCCAGATGCGTACTTACAGCGACAACATCGCCCTCATCATGGAGGGCAAGACGCCCGTGGTACGCAACGTCGGCGGTCTCGACAGCATCAAGGCCGACAAGACGCTGGTGATGCCCTCGCGCGAGGATTCGCTCCTGCGCATCCAGATGGAGGGCGAAGGCCCCTACGGACTGGGAAAATCGCCGTCGCGCAAGACGCTGCGCGAAGCGATGGCCATGACCGCGCCGGTCGAAGGCATCATCACCGAAAAGTTCGACACCAAACTAGGGCAGTACGGCATCCGGATCGCCGCGGCACCCGGATCGCAGGTATCGGCCATCGACAACGGCACGGTCGTGCTGAGCCTGTGGAGCCCCGAAGAGGGCTACGTGGTGCAGGTGCAGCACGCCGATAACGTACTCTCGATCTACAAAAATCTCGCGCAGTCGATGGTCTCGACGGGCCAGCGGCTCCGCAGCGGCGAGGTGCTGGGATACAGCAACGACCCGCAGGCCGAAGGCACCGACTCGAAACTCTTCGGCTTCGAACTGTGGAGCGACGGCAAGCCCGTCGATCCCGAAGGTTACATCGTATTCTAATGGAACATTCCGCCGGAAAGGCCCCACGCATGAAACAACGTATCGCCCTGCTCGGTTCGACCGGTTCGATCGGCGTCCAGACGCTCGACATCGTCCGCGAGAACTCCGAACTGTTCGAAATCACCACGCTCACCGCGCACCGCAACTGGGAGGCGCTGGCCCGTCAGGCCGAGGAATTCGCGCCCGATTCGGTGGTCATCGCCGACGACTCGAAATACGACGCGCTGCGACGCGCGCTGGCCGACCGCCCCGTCAAGGTCTACGCGGGTGCCGACGCGATCCGGCAGGTAGTGCAGGCCGACACGGTCGACACGGTGGTCAACGCGCTGGTGGGATACGCGGGTCTGCTGCCCACGGTGGCCGCCATCGAAGCGGGCAAGAAAGTCGCGCTGGCCAACAAGGAGACGCTCGTCGTGGGCGGCGACTACGTCATGCGGCTGGCCGCCGAGCGACGGGTGCCTATCCTGCCGATCGACTCCGAACATTCGGCCATCTTCCAATGTCTGGTGGGCGAAGCGTCGCCCGCGCGGCGGCTGATCGTCACCTGTTCGGGCGGTGCACTGCGCGACGTACCACGCGAACGGTTCGCCGAAGTGACTGTCGAACAGGCCCTACGACACCCGCAGTGGCGCATGGGAGCCAAGATCACGATCGATTCGGCGACGCTCGTCAACAAGGGATTCGAAGTGATCGAAGCCCGCTGGCTCTTCGGGATGCCGGCCGAACGGATCTCGGTGCTGATCCACCCGCAGTCGGTGGTACACTCGATGGTCGAGTTCGAAGACGGCGCGATCAAGGCGCAGCTCGGCACGCCCGACATGCACCTGCCCATCGGCTTCGCGCTGCTCTTCCCCCGCCGCGCCGCACGGGCCGCGGAGCAGTTCAGCTTCGCCGACAACCCGACGCTCACCTTCGCGGAACCCGACCGCGAGAAATATCCGGCGCTCGACATGGCCTACGACTGCCTGCGGCGCGGCGGCACGGCGGCCTGCACGATGAACGGCGCCAACGAAGTGGCCGTCGCCGCGTTCCTGGCCAAACGGTGCGGCTACCTCGACATCGTGCGCACGATCGAACATGCACTCGAAGAAGCGACCTTCGTCGCGCGGCCGACGCTCGACGACTACGCCGCATCGGACGCCGAGGCGCGCCGCATCGCACGCGAATTTCTGAAAATCTAACACATCGATAATGGACATTCTCATCAAAGTCATTCAGCTTTTCCTCTGCTTCACCCTGCTCGTGGGCATTCACGAACTGGGACACTTCCTCATGGCGCGCGTGTTCGGCATCCGCGTCGAAAAGTTCTACATCTTCTTCGATCCGTGGTTCTCGCTCTTCAAGTTCAAGCGCGGCGGCACGGAGTACGGCGTGGGCTGGCTGCCGCTGGGCGGTTACGTCAAGATCGCCGGCATGATCGACGAAAGTCTCGATACGGAGCAGATGAAGCAGCCCGTCCGGCCCGACGAGTTCCGCGCCAAACCGGCGTGGCAGCGTTTTCTGGTAATGATCGCCGGCATCGTGATGAACATCCTGCTGGCCGTGGCCATCTACTGCGGCATCTGCTACACGTGGGGCGAAAAATATTTCGCCAACGAAGACGCCGTCTACGGCTACACCTTCAACACGGCGGCACAGGGGCTAGGCTTCGAGAACGGCGACAAAATCATCTCGATCGACGGAGAGCCGATCGACGACGTGAACGCCATCGCCATGACGCTGCTGCTGACCGAGAGCGACCGCACGGTCGTCGTCGAGCGCGACGGCCGCGAAGAGCGCTTCACGATCCCCTTCGAGCAACTCGTCGACTTCCGCCGCTCGAAGGGCTACGAAGAGATGCTGATGCTGCGCACGCCCTTCCGCATCGACAGCGTAGCCTCCCCCGCCGCCCTCGACGCAGGGCTGCGCGCCGGCGACGAGGTGGTCGCCCTCAACGGCGAACGCCACATCGAATTCGCGGAGTACGTCGGGCTGCTGGCCGACCACAAGTCGTCCGACGTGCAGCTCACCGTCGTGCGCGGCGATTCGACGGCCGTGTTGACCGTACCGGTCAACGCCGACGGCAAGATCGGTGTCACGGTAGCCCGCCACGACTACCGCCTGCGCACGAAGGAGTACACCTTCTGGCAGTCGATCCCCGCCGGCATCCGGCGCACGGGCAGCGTGATGGCCAACTACTGGGAACAGCTCAAACTGATCGTGCAGCCCAAAACCCAGATGTACGAGGAGCTGGGCGGATTCATCGCCATCGGCAGCATCTTCCCCTCGGCGTGGAACTGGCAGGATTTCTGGTCGAAGTGCGCCTTCATTTCGATCATCCTGGCCATCATGAACATCCTGCCCATTCCGGGGCTGGACGGCGGCCATGCGATCTTCACGCTGTGGGAGATGATCACGGGACGCAAACCGAGCGACCGCTTCCTCGAAGCGGCGCAGTACGTCGGACTGGCGATCATCCTCGTGCTGCTGGTCTACGCCAACGGCAACGACATCTACCGCTTCTTCATCAAATAACCAGGATCCTGCACCGAATTTTTCGGCCGTCCTCCACCCCTTTAAGGCGGCCGAACGGGTTGCCGTCTGCAATCCGTACTAAAACGCAAAGAGATGGCAAAGGTCAAAAAAGCATATTTCTGCAAGGAGTGCGGCTACGAGGCGCCCAAATGGATGGGACGCTGCCCCGCCTGCGGGGAGTGGAACACCTTCACCGAAGAGATCGTCGCAAGGGAGAGCGGTTCGGTCCCCGCCGCGATGACCTCCGCGCTGCCCCGCAGCACCCCGCAGCGCGTCGGCGAGATCCGCTCGAACGACCGGCCGCGGCTCGACCTGGGCAACGCCGAGGTCAACCGGGTGCTGGGCGGCGGTCTGGTTCCCGGATCGCTCGTGCTGCTGGGCGGCGAACCGGGCATCGGCAAATCGACGCTCAGCCTGCAAATCGCACTGGCCGACAACGGGTTGAAAACCCTCTACGTCTCGGGCGAGGAGTCGGCCGAGCAGATCAAGATGCGCGCCGACCGTATCGGCATCGGCAACGACGCCTGCATGGTCTACTCCGAGACGCTGCTCGAAAACATCATGGCGCAGCTCGAAGAGCAGCGCCCCGACCTGGTGATCATCGACTCGATCCAGACGATCTACACCGATCTGATCGAGTCGTCGGCCGGCAGCGTGTCGCAGATCCGCGAATGCGCCGCCACGCTGCTCAAATACGCCAAGGGATCGGGCACCTCGATCTTCATCATCGGCCACATCACCAAGGAGGGCGCCATCGCCGGCCCGAAGATTCTGGAACACATCGTCGACGTGGTGTTGCAGTTCGAGGGCGACAACAATCAGGTTTACCGCATCCTGCGCGGCATCAAGAACCGTTTCGGCGCGACGTTCGAGATCGGTGTCTTCGAGATGCTCGACGCCGGCCTGCGGCCGGTGGGCAACCCCTCCGAAATCCTGCTCACGCACTACGACGCACCGCTGAGCGGCATCGCCGTCGGCGCCTCGGTCGACGGTATACGCCCCTACCTGATCGAGGTGCAGGCGCTCGTCTCGAACGCCGCCTACGGCACGCCCCAGCGCACGGCCACGGGCTTCGACTACAAACGCATGTCGATGCTGCTGGCCGTGTTGGAGAAGCGCGTGGGGATGAAGATGTACACCAAGGACGTCTTCCTCAACTTCGCGGGCGGCTTCAAGGTCGCCGATCCGGGGCTGGATCTGGCCATCATCGCCGCCGTAATTTCGTCGTACTACGACCGTCCGATCGGCGAGGGCATCTGCTGCGCGGGCGAAGTAGGCCTTTCGGGCGAGGTGCGCCCCGCCCCCCGCACCGAGCAGCGCATCAGCGAGGCGGCGCGGCTGGGCTTCCGCCGCATCGTCGTCTCGGGCTACCTCCCCAAAGGCGCCAAACGCCCCAAAGGCATCGAGGTGGTGGCGATCAACAGCATCGACCAGCTGCCCCGGGCGCTCTTCATCAACGAAGAATAGACGAAACGGTCGATCCTCACATCCTTCGCACCGTTTCCGTTCGTACCGGCCGCCGCAGCGCGGCGGGCGATGATCGCGTTGCGCACGGAGCGGGCCTGACTGGCGCGTGCAGAGCGCATTCCGGCCGAGGCGAAAGCCGACCGCGAACCGCCTGCGCCATGACATGGCACAGGCGGATTACCGACCTCTGCGCAACGAGTACCGGCATTTCAACTACAAGGGCTACCGCCGCGGGCGGCTGCGGCACAACGGCTACCGCGCCGTCGAATAACCCTGCCTCTCCGGAAGCGAAACGAACTCCTGCCGGCCGGAACCCCGCCGGTACGATGTTTGGTCGTGTGCCGCGATGCGGATTCTATTGCGGATTCACTTTTTAAAAATATTTTTCAATCTGCGGATCAATCTCCGTTTTTTTTCATATATTTGCACTGACACAGTAGTCAAACATAATAGTTAATAGTAGAATACAGAACGATGATCGGCGAAGGGTGGCTGCTGCCGGGCGAGGTGGCCTCCTATGCGCGCCGGGGCATCCGCAACGTCGTCAGCCTCCAACCGTTCGGCTGCATCGCCAACCACATCGTAGCCAAGGGGATCGAACGGCGCATCAAGGCACTCTACCCGCAAATGAACCTATTATCACTCGATTTCGACAGCAGCGTCAGCGACGTCAACATCACCAATCGCCTGCTGCTGTTCATCAATAACCTGAAAAACTGATCCGAACATGCAATCCAACGAAAACATCGAACAGCGAATCATCGCAACGGCCCGCAGACTCTTCACCGAAAAGGGATACGTCGACACCAACATGAGCGACATCGCCGCTGCAGCAGGGGTTCAACGCACCACCCTGCATTACTATTTCCGAACGAAAGAACTGCTCTTCCGGGCCATCTACGGCGATATCGTACAGAAGGCCGTTCCCCGTTTGCAGGGTATTCTGACTCAGGACACGCCCTTTCTGGAACGGCTCAACGGGATCATCGACGCCTACATCGCCCTCTTCCTGGAAAATCCCGATCTGCCGCGATTCATCCTCGGCGAAATCCAACGCGACGTCGATCACCTGATCGAGGTATTGAAAGTACTGAAAATCAACCACTACCTCCGAGACATCATAAAGATGCTGGTGACCGAGATCCAGCGGGGAAAACTGCGCCACACGCCGCCGCGCATCCTCTTCCTCACGTTCTATTCGCTCATGATCTTCCCGTTTCTCTCGCGCAACCTCGTAACGAAACTTCTGCTCAAAGACCGTGAGCAATTCGCCGATTTCCTGCAAGAGTGGAAACACAACCTTCTGTTGCAAATGAGCTACCTGCTCAGCAACGACGGCGACCGCAAGAGCATTCTCGCCCTGATGGGCGAAGCGCTCGGGACGAAATACTGATCTCGCCCCGCAGAATGCGGACGAACCGTTCCGCGCATTACGATCCACCCCGCGGGCGAGCAGTCGCCCGCGGGGTGGATCGTAGTCTCGGGAACCCGCGCGTTCCGACGCCGGAATCAATCGAGCAACCCCGCCGCCTTGCGGTATTCCAACCAACGCAGATAACCGTCGATACGCGCCTCGACCTCCGTCTGGTGCGCCTGCTGCCACATGGCCTGCGCTTCGAGATGATCCGACAGCGTCTCCACGCCGGCCTCGTACTGGCGGCGGCTCAGCCGCAGGTTCTCGTCGGCCGCGGCGAGCGACGACTCGGCCAGCCGGATTTCGAGCTGCGCTTCGTCGAGGTTGTTCGCCGCCTGCGTCGCTTCGAGTTGCAGCAGCTCGCCGCCGTCGAGACGCTCCGCCTGCGCCTGCTCGAACCGCGCCCGTGCCGACCGTACTTTGTTCGAGCGGCCGCCGAAGTGGAAGATCGGCACCGACACCTGCACGCCGGCCGTGAAGGCCCAGCCGCCCAACAAGTTCTGTCCGTTCAGTTCGACGCCGTGCAGGTAGCCGTAATTGCCCACCAGCCCCACCTGCGGCAACCGCTCGCTGCGCGCCAGGCGCAACTGTTCGCGCGCCAGCTCGGCCTTCCGGTCGAGAAGCCGATATTCGGGACGCGCCATAAGGTCGGCGGCGGGCACCGGCGTCGACGGCAGGTCGGGCAGATCGTCCGCCACCTCGATCCGGTCGGTCAGCGGACGGCCGATCAGGTGGCAGAGATTCATCGTCGCCAGCCGCAGCGCATTCTCCGTCCGCCGCAGGTTCAATTCGCTCTCGTTGAGTTTCACCCGCACCTTCAACACGTCGTTCTGCGGTTTGAGGCCATGCTTGCGTGCACTCTCGACCGAACGCAGCAACTCCGTGAGCAGCGCATGGTAACGTTCGGCCACCTGCCGCATCTCACGCGCACGGATCACCGAAGCGTAGGCCCGCGACGTCGAGACGATCACCTCCGATCGGGTCAACCGCCGGTTCTGCTCCGCCATTTCACTGCCGATCCGCGCCATGCGGTAACCCGTGCGCACCTTGCCGCCCATGTAGAGGGGCTGTTCGAGCGTTATGCCGCCGCCGTAGACCCAACCCACCTCGTAGGCGAGGTTCAGGCCGGGGAAGAGCGCCGTACCGCCCGTGGGCATCCCGTCGACACCCAGCACGGGCAACGCGCCGCCGGCGATGTCCAGCCCGCCGTCGGCCGTCGAATAGAGTCCCGTCCCCGTCGCCGAGAACGAAGGAAAGAAATTGGCCCGTGCGCTGCGGAAATCGAACTGCGCCGCCGCCAACTGCCGGTCGGCCGCCGCCAGCGCCTTGTTGTTCGCCTCGGCCTGCTCGATGCAGGCGTCGAGCGTCAGCCGCGTCTGCGCGAAGGGTGCGCAAGGCAATCCCGCGAGCGTGAGTATGATAAGAAGACGTTTCATCGATCTATCCTGATTTTAAAGAACAACGCATAGAGAATCGGCACGAAGAAGAGCGTGGCGAAGGTGCTGAACAGCAGTCCGCCCATGATCGTCGCGGCCATCGACCCGAACATGGCGTCGCCGAGCAGCGGAATCATGCCCAGAATGGTCGTGAGCGAAGCCATCATCACCGGCCGCAGACGGCTTTCCGAACTGGAAACGAGCGCCGAGGCGGGATCGGCGCCGGCGGCGATCTGCGCACCGATCTCGTCCATGAGCACGATGCAGTTCTTCATCATCATGCCCACGAGCCCCAGTGCGCCGACAATGGCGCAGAAGGTGAAGACCTTGCCCGTGAGCAGCATCGCCCCCACCACGCCGATGCCCAGCAGCGGAATGCAGCAAAGGATAACGGCCGGCTTGCGGTAGTCGCCGAAGAGCAGGATCAGGATGGCGATCATCAGCACGACGCCGAGCGGCACGTTCTTGAAAAGGTAGCGCATCGTCTCGTCGCTGGCGCCCTTCTCACCCTCCCACGACAGTGCGTATCCGGACGGAAGCGGAATCGCCTCGATTCGTTCGGCGACGGCCAGCCGCGCCGCCTCGGTCTCGATGCCGGGCGCAGGCGAGCACATTACCCGCTGGGCACGCTGACCGTTGTAGCGCGGAACGACGGGATCCTCCCACTCGACCTGTACGCCGCGGCTCACCTGTTTCAGCGGCACGGTATGCAGGACGGATTCCAGCAACTCGCTGCGGTCGATCGCTCCCGATTTGAGTTTGAGGAGCAGCTCCTCGTCGAACAACCCCGCCAGATTGGGCATCATCGGGAAGACCGGCACGTTTTCCAGGTTGTCGACCGGCTTCCCGTCGGCCTCCGTACATTTGAGATAGATCGTATTCTTGTGCGTCCCCTCGTAGAAAGCCCCGACCGGAATACCGCCCGCAGCCGACAGCATCGAGACGGCGATATCCTGCCGGCTCAACCCCATGCGCCGTGCGGCCGACTGGTCGTAGTCGATGTTCAGCACCGGAATGCGCGGCTCCCAGTCGGTCGTAATCAGACACACCTCGGGCGTGCGCTCCATGATGCAGCGCGCACTGTCGGCCAACCGGTGCAGCACGGCCGGATCGGGCCCCGTGAACTGCACCTCGATCGGGTACTTCTTGAACATCAGGTTGTAGCGCTTCAACTTGACGTAGGCATCGGGATAGCGATCCGAAAGCGTCTGCTGGATGTCGTCGATATTGCGTTCCAGCGCCTCCGGAGACTCGAAATCGATAATCAGCTCGCCGTACGAAAGCGACGGCGTGGCGATGCTGCGCACCAGATTGTAGCGCGCCGGCGTGCCGCCGATCGAAGCGGCCACCGAGCGGATCTCCGGACGGCTCTTCAAATAGCGGCGGATCTCCTCCAAATCGGCCTTCACGCGGGTCGAATTCGTCCCCTCGGGCAGTTTGTACTCCATATAGAGCTGGTCGTAGACCATATCGGGGAAGAAGCCCTGACGCATGTAACCGTAGCCCCAGACGCTCAGCCCCACCAGCACGAGCGCCACGGCGATCGACGACCAGCGATGCCGCAGGCCGAAGCCGAGCGCCGCACGCAACCAGCGGTAGACAGCACTGTCGTAGAGCGTCGCGCCGCCGGCCGGAGCAGCAGACTGACCGAGCCATGCGTCGGCCATGAGCGGCACATGCACCAGCGCCAGCACCCAGCTCAGCAGCAGCGACACGGCCAGCACGATGAACAGATCGCGCACGTAGACACCCGCCGTATCGGGCGAGAGGAAGATCGGCAGGAACGAAAGGATGGCGATCAGCGTCGCACCCAGCAGCGGCATCGCCGTCTTCCGGCCGATGGCCGTCATCGCCTCGCGGCGCGGTTTCCCGAGTTTCAGGTCGATCAGGATGCCGTCCACGATCACGATGGCATTGTCGACCAGCATTCCCATGGCCAGGATGAACGCCGCCAGCGACACGCGCTGCATCGTTCCGTCGGCCATCCCCAGAATCAGGAACGATCCCACGACGGTCACCACCAGACTGATGCCGATGATCATTCCGCTGCGGAAACCCATCGTAAGCATCAGAATGGCCACGACGATCACCACCGACTCGATCAGGTTTATCAGAAACGTCCCCAGCGCATCCTTGACCCGCTCGGGCTGGTAGAAAATCTTGTGGCAGGCGACTCCCGCAGGGAAGCGCTCGGCCTGCAACTCGGCCAGACAGCGTTCCACCTCGGCCCCGACCTTGACGATGTCGCTGCCCGAAGCCGCTGCGACGGCGATGCCGAGCGCACGCTGGCCCTCGTAGGACATCTCGTTGCGCACGGGTTCGGCGTAGCCGTGCTCCACGCGCGCGATGTCGCACAACCGCAGCTGGTCGTCCTCGTGCCCCTGGATGACCATGCTCTCGATCTCCTTCACGGCGCGGAACTTGTCGGCGACGGCCACGCGGATGCGGTCGGGCCCGTTGTCGTAATATCCGGCATAGTAGACGTTGTTCTGCCCGTTGAGCGTCGCCAGCGCCTCGGCCGGACTGACGCCGAGCATCGCCATCTTTTCGGGCAGGATCGAAATGTCGATGCACTCTTCGCGTTCGCCGTAGATCTCGACACGCGCCACACCGTCCAGATCGCCCAGCTCGCGTTTGAGCAGGCCGGCATAATCCGACAGCTGCCGCTCCGTAAGACCGTCGCCCGTGAGCGCATAGAGCATTCCGTAGACCAGTCCGAAGTCGTCCTGCACGACGACCGACGTTCCCGACGGCAATCGCCGCTGGACGTCGGAAGCCTTGCGGCGCAGCATGTCCCAGCACTGTTCGACGTCGGCGTCGCGCACCGTGCTTTTCAACTCCACCTCCAAAATCGCCAGATCGTTGAACGACGAGCTGGTCACGCTCTCCACCTCGCCCATGGTGCGGATGTTCTTCTCCAACGGATCGGTCACCTCCAACTCCATTTCATGCGCCGAAGCGCCGGGGCGCGTCGCTATGACCATCGCCAGCTTGACCTTGATTTCGGGGTCTTCGAGCTTCGACATGTCGTAGGCCGAAAGGATGCCGCCGACCAGAAGGACGGCGACGACGAAATAGACGAGCTTCCGATTGGCGAAAGCCCATTTCCCGAAATCGATCATAGCAATCCTCCCACGTTTGTTTTCGTCACACCCGGCAGGGGCGCCACCTTCTCGCCTTCACGCAGCCGGTGCACGCCCGACGTGACGATCCGCTCGCCGGCCGCAAGTCCCGCTCCGACGACCGCTTCGCCGCCGGTCTGCAACCGCTCGACCCGTACCTCGCGGCTCACGACCGTACTGTCCTCCCGGCAGATCCAGACGCACGTCCGGTCGCCGTCGTCGAAGAGCGCGACGGCCGGCACGGCCACCTGCGCAGCCCCCGAAGGCCGGCATACGATGGTGACCATCGTATTCATACCCGGCGACGGGAGCGGCCGCAAATCGGCCGGAACGCCCAGCCGCAGCGTATAGAGCTGGTTGGCGTTGGCCTTCGGGCTGATGCTCCGCAGCCGCAGCGGAATCCGCCTGCCGGGCCAGAAGTCGAAGGCCGCCTCGAAGCCGTCGAATTCGCTGCGGCGGACATACTCCGAGCCGGGGATATTGATCTCGATTTCGGGAGCCTCCGCCGACACGACGGTCAGCACGGGCATTCCTGCCCCGACGACGGTCGAAGGGTCGAACAGCCGTTTCTGCACATACCCGTCGAAAGGCATACGGATCTCGGTATCGGCGAGCTGGTTCCGACTGTTTTCGTATTTGGCCGTGATCTGTTGCAGTCCGTAACGCGCCTTGTCGTAGGCGTCGGGCGTAGCGGCTCCGTCGGCATAGAGCGCCATTACGCGCTCCGCTTCGGCCTTGACGCGCTTGTACTCGGCCTCGGCGGCTTCGGCTTGAAGCCGGTAATCGCGAGCATCGAGCGCCGCGAGCGGCGCCCCGCGCCGGACGAACTCCCCCTCTTCGGCGAAAATCGTTCGGAGCGTCCCGCCGACCTTGAACGCCGCATTGACCTCCTGCGCCGCCCTGACGCAGCCGGGAAACTGCACCGTCCGCGGCGTACCGTAGACACCCACGGTATCGATGCGTACGATAGGCAGCCGCACCGCACCCTCCGGCCGGCCCGAACAGCCGCAACAACAGGCGAGCAGGCAGACCATCCCCATGAATTGATTTCGTCTTTTCATACCTCACTGAATTTGATGCAAATGTACCGAAGCGCGCATCCATCGAAAAGAATGATATGGATGCAGCATTGTCCGATCCGTACGATTTTCGTAAAAATAAGCAAAAAATCGGTCGATATGAACCGGATTATTCGTTATTTTGCACGAAATTGAAACAAAAATGGACACACCTGTTACTCCTTCCATCGGATTGTTCCATGCCGACAAGCAGACTGTCGAAGCACTGGGGCCGGTCGTTCAACTCGCCAAAAGCGGATTTTTCTACTGCACCCAGGGAGAGATGAGCCTGGTGTTGGGCAACCGCGCTTTCGAAATTCACCGGGGCGACATCTATATCTACCCGCCCCTCTCCAAGACCTATATCCGTATGCTCAGCGACGATCTGCACGGCACGGTGGGCGTGGCGGACTTCGATTTCGTCTTCACGCTGGCCAACTCGATCTCCAACACGCAGAACCACCTCTACATGCGGGAAAATCCCTGCATCTCGCTCAACGACGAGCAGCGCCGGCGCATCGAAGAACTGATCGAACTGATCTGGCGCCGCGAACGGTCACAGGGCTCTCGCAGCACGAATGAGAATAACCGTCTCATCTACAACCAACTGCTCTCGTCGCTCGGCAAGGCGCTCTGCTGCGAAATCGCCGAGGCCTACTTTTTCAACCATCCGATCCAGCCGCTCAAACAGGATCGCAAGGACCGGATTTTCCAGAGTTTCATCTTCTCGCTCTCCCAGAATTTCCGCACGCACCACAGCGTTTCGTTCTACGCCGCGGAGCAGTGCCTCACCCCGCGCTATTTCTCCACGATCGTCCGGGAAAAATCGGGCCGCAACGCCCTGCAATGGATCATGATGTTCATTATCGCCGAGGCGAAGAAGCTGCTCTCCGATCCCGATCCGAGCATCAAGGAGATCGCCGAAACGCTGGGATTCTCCAACCAGTCCTTCTTCGGCCGCTATTTCAAGCAATACGTCGGTCTCTCGCCGATGGCTTTCCGCTCCTCCGGTACAAAAGAGTAACGCACGAACGAAGCAGGGGGCAGACCGAAATGCGGTCTGCCCCCTGTATTTCGGCCCTCCCCGCACGGTCGTGCGGCCATCCCGTCAAAGAATCATCCACGCCAGCTCGTCGCGCAGATAGGCACCGCCGCGCGAGTCGGGAAGCCGCTCGATCATCCGTGCGAGCCGCTCCGGTGCGATGCGGGCCGACGCCGACTGAACGAATGCCGCCGCACCGCGCGCCAGTCGCAGATCGTCGGGACAGGCGGCCACCGCATCAGGCACGGCCTCGACGACCGCCGCCGCGTCGAACTCCTGCACCCGCGCACGCGCCAGCGCCATCAGCGCCGCATAGCGTTCGGCACCGCTTCCAGCCCGCAGCCATCGCCCGCACAGCGTATCTAGTACGGGACGGCCGCAGCGGCTCAGCAGACGCAGCGCCAGCTCTTCGATCAACTCCTCCGGCATCCGCCCGACGAACCACTCGTCGACATTGTCCGGCGTCACCGAAGCGGGATCGGCGATCGTCAGCGCAGCCATCCGCAGTTCGCGGACATCCTGCCGGTAAAGGAATCGCGCGAACGCATGATCCGTCCCTACCCGACCGGCGATCGCGCGGATCGTAGGGATACTGACGCCGTAGTTGAGACCGTAGCCGCCCTCGCCGCGCTGCATCGACTCGGCCACCGCGCCGTTCATCTCGCGGCGCAGCTCGCCGAGCAGCGCCGCCATGCGTGCCGTATGGTTCGTCATTTCTTGGACGGAAGCGCCAGTTCCACGTCGCGGCCGAATTCGAAGAGCGGCAGCGTAGCGCGCGTCAGCTCCTCCGTCCCGCAATAGACCGTGCAGACCACGTCGGCCGCCACGCGGTAGGTCGCCGTGCGCGCCGCCTTGGGCGAAGCGGGCGTAAGGGTGAACGAACCGTCGCTCTCCTTGTCGAGCTGCAACAGCACCACGTCGCCCGTCAGGTCGTTGCCGGGCAGCAGCCCCCGATCGGGCGAAAAGCGGCAGAGGATGTATTTCTGCTTGCCGGCATCGGGCACGACGGTGATCCGTTCGACGGAGGTCGTCGTCACCCGTTTGCCGAGGAACAATTCGGTATAGGCCTGCTCCTGCCGGTCCAGCTCCGCCAATGCGGCTTGCAGGCCGGCGCCGAAGACATGCTCTCCCGCCTCGCTGGTAATCAACTCCATGCGGTGACGGCGAATTGCGAAGAGCGTGTTGGCGGCATTGCGTGCCGCCGTTTCGAGCGACTCGTCCACGAGCGAACGCTTATCGAAGGGAACCCGCGAGAAGGTCTCGGCATCGCCCAGATAGGAGGTGGCGCGCACCTCGCCGGCGGGAACTTCGGAGGCCGTCGTCGCGTCGCGGTCGAGCAGCGCTACGCGCGCCGCCTTGACCGAATAGAGCGTCTTGTCGCTCAGCGCGCCGCGCACACCCAGGAATTTCTGTGCGTAACGGGCGTAGGGCCCCACGGTGACGACCTCCTTCTCGACGGTCAGATCGACCGCCAGCGGCGAGGTCGGAATACCCACCTCGACACGGCCGTTCTCCTCGAAAGCCCCCGCACGGGCCACGCGATAACTCTGCGCCGAGGCGCTTCCCACGGTGAGCGCGGTGCAGCACAGCAGCGAAACAAGTGTTTTCATAACCAATTCAATTTGTCGATTCACAAATATAACCATTTTCCCGCCCCGATCAAAATTTGAGGTAGAAATCCCCCGTCAGCCGCCGGTACTCCTCCGTGAAGCGGCCGGGCGCCTCCTCGATCACCAGCCGGTCGGTGCGGAACTCCGCCGCATCGCCGCGGACGAACTCCATCAGGCAGCGCTTCACCCCGCTGCGGGGTGTCGACCACACCTCGGTCAGCCGCCGCAGCGCCAGCCGGCCGCGCGCCTGCTCGCGGAACCGCTGTGCCTCGACCGCCGGCAGGATGACCGCCAGACGCCCCTCGGGCGCAAGCAGCCGGCAGGCGGCGGCGATCAGCTCGCCGTGCGTAAGCGCGACGGTATGGCGTGCCGTGGTGCGCCCCGCGTCGGGCGGCAGCAGCGAACGGTCGTAATAAGGCGGATTGGAGACCACCAGATCGAACGGCTCCTCCGGCCGGTACTCCTGCACCGGCGCGCAACACGTCGTCACACGCCCGCCCCACGGCGAACGGTCGGCGTTCGCCCGCGCCTGCTCCGCGCAGGCCGCATCGATGTCGAGCGCCGTGACGCCGGCCGCAGGCGACCGCTGCGCCAGCATCAGGGCGATCACGCCCGTACCCGTGCCCACGTCCAGCAGCAGCCGGTCGGCGGCGCCGAGCGCGACCCACGCCCCCAGCAGCACGCCGTCGGTGCCTACCTTCATCGGGCAGGCGTCCTGTTCTATCGTAAATCGTTTGAAACGAAACATATCCTCATTTCAGAAATCCGTCGATCCCCGCGCCGAACAGCGCGAAGTCGTACCGCACGGGGTCGTCGGCGTCGAACGTGCGCAGCGCCGCGGTGATCTCCTCCACGGCCCGCCAGTCGTTCTGCCGCCGCGCGAGCAGCCCCAGCGCACGGCCCATGTTGCCGGTATGCAGGTCGAGCGGCAGATAGAGCGCCGAGGGCGGAATCGTGCGCCACAGACCGAAATCCACGCCCCGGTCGTCGTGCCGCACCATCCAGCGGAAATACATGCACAAACGTTTGCAGGAGGCGCCCCGCTCGATCGACGAAACGTGTTTGCGACACCGTTCGGGGTGTTCCGTGCGGAAAAACTCCTCGCGGAAGGCCGCCAGCACGCGGCGCATGTCGCCCGTGGAGGCATAGCTCGCCTCGACGAAACGGCCCAGACCGCCGTGCCGTTCGCAGATCGCACGGATCGAACGGACGAACTGGATGAGATCGCCGCCGTTGAAAGTGCGGTGGACGAACCCTGAGAGCTTCGCCAACTCGCGCTCGGAGGCGTTGCGGACGAAATCGTGCGGCGCATCGTCGAGAAAGTGCATCATGCGCAAACCATTGCGCACGATCATGGGACGGCTGCCCCACGCGATCGTCGCCGCGAGGAATCCCGCGATCTCGCGGTCGTCGCGCGACGCGAAGCGGTGCGGCACGGCGATCGGGTCGGCCGAGATGAACTCCTCGCGGTCGTACCGGTCCCAAAGCCGTTCGAGCAGATCGTGCAACTCTTCGCGTTCCATCGTCATCCTACGATCCGGCCGTCGCTCATCGTGATCGTCCGGTCGGCACGCGCCGCCAGACTCTCGTCGTGCGTGACGATGACGACGGTCTGTCCCAGCCGCTCGCGCAGCTCGAAGAAAAGCCGGTGGATCTCCTCGCGGTTGTGCGTATCGAGATTGCCCGAAGGTTCGTCGGCCAGCAGCACCGAAGGCGAGTTGATCAGCGCACGGGCAATGGCCGCGCGCTGCTGCTCGCCGCCCGACAACGCGGCGGGTTTGTGGTCGCGGCGTGCCGAGAGCCCCATCAAATCGAGCAGCTCCGCCGCCCGCGCCCCGACTTCGCGCCGGTCGCGCCCGCCGATCAGCCCCGGCAGGCAGACGTTTTCGAAAGCGGTGAACTCGGGCAGCAGGTGATGGAACTGGAAGACGAAGCCGACACGGCGGTTGCGGAAACGCGACAACTCCCTGTCCGACAAAGCAAACGGATCAACGCCGCCGAGCGTGACGCGCCCGCCGTCGGGGCGCGTGAGCGACCCGATGATCTGCAACAGCGTCGTCTTGCCCGCGCCGCTGGCGCCGACGATCGATACCACCTCGCCGCGCGCCACTTCGAGCGACACGCCGCGCAACACCTCCAACGCACCGTAGCGTTTGCGAAGCCCTTCGGCCCGGATCATCACCTCGCGCTCCGTCATGCCTGCATGAATTGATCGAACATCCGTACCACCTCGACGGCTTCGCGCGTATCGTGCGCCCGCAGAATCACGGCCCCCTGCCGCAAGCACTCCCAGTGGAGCGCCGTCGTACCGTTGAGCGCCTCGGCGGGCGTCGTACCGAGCAACTTGTAGATCATCGACTTGCGCGACACGCCCGCCAGCACGGGATAGCCCAGCTCCGCGAGGCGGTGCAAGCCGCGCAGCAGTTCGTAGTTCTGTTCGAGCGTCTTGGCGAAACCGAAACCGGGATCGACGACGATGCGACGAACCCCCCGCTCGCGCAACTGTGCCGTCCGTTCGCGGAAATAGTCCACCACCTCCGCCACGATGTCGCGGTAGTCGGTCATCGACTGCATCGTGCGGGGGTCGCCCTTCATGTGCATGGCCACGTAGGGCACGTCGTGCTCGGCCGCCACGTCGACGATGAGCGGGTCCAGCTCGCCGGCCGAAATATCGTTGATGATCACCTTGCCGTATTTATGGATCGCCCGCGCGGCCACGCTCGAACGGAACGTATCGATCGATACCGGCAGATCGGGCGAGAGCGACCGTACGGCCCCGACCCCCAGATCGACGCGCCGCCACTCCTCCTCGGGCGACACCTCGTCGGCACCCGGGCGCGACGAATAACCGCCCACGTCGATAACCGAAGCGCCCGCCTCGACGGCTTCGCGCACACGGCGTTCGACATCGAGCCAGTCAGGCGTGCGGCTGCCGGCGAAAAAAGAGTCGGGAGTGACGTTGACGATGGTCATCACCTGACGACGTGAAAAATCGAGATTAATTTCCTGCTGCTTCATAACGGAATCGACGGTCGCACTCGGCCACATCGGCGGCCAAATCCTCCCTGTTGATATTGACAATGGTATAATCGGCCCGTGCGCTCAGCACGTCGTCGGAGAGCTGCGCGGCCATGCGGCGGCGAATCTCCGCAGCCGAAGCGCCGTCGCGGGCGTTCACACGCACGAGCCGCAGCTCCTCCGGCGCGACGACGGCCACCACGCGATCCACCGCAGCGTCCATGCCCGACTCGTAGAGAATCGCACATTCGAGCACCACGTAGGACTCGGCAGTCCGTTCGGCGGCCCACCGCTCGAAATCGCGCTTCACGCAGGGGTGCACCAACGCTTCGAGCCGAGCCAGGGCGTGCCGGTCGCCGAAGACGGTCGCGGCTAGGTAGCGATGGTTCAGCACGCCGTCCCGGAACGTCTCGTCGCCGAACGCCTCGACGAGCGCAGCACGCAGCGAAGGATCTTCGCCCATCAGGCGCTTGGCCTCGCTGTCGCTGTCGTAGACCGGCACGCCCCGTTCGGCGAAGAGCCGGCAGACCGTCGACTTGCCGCTCCCGATCCCCCCCGTAACGCCTACCCGGATCATTCCTCGACAGGCAGTTTAATGGGCGGGATATTGCGCACGGCGACGACCTTCACGTCGCTGTAATGCACCGAAATGGCATTTTGCAACGACTGCGGGTCGATGACGATGTACCCCTCCTCGTCGGGCGAAGGGGCGTAATCGAGTTCCGAGAGCGGAATGCGCAGCGAATTGCGCATGTAGACCATGCGGCTGAAAAGGTTCGTCCCCAGCCCCTCGATCACGCAGACGACCTCGAACTCCTCGCCGTCGACATTCACCTGAACCGTTTTATCGGTAGTATAGGTATAGTTCAACTTGGCGATATACCACAACACGAACGACGCCACGAGCATCGCGACGAAAACCGGCGAGATGTACTTCCGCAACCACTGCCTCAGATTATCGAACATAACTCTTTATCTTGGCTCGGACGAAGCGCGCGTCGGGAAGGAAATCAGGGATATCCTCTCCTGCCGAAGCGAACCCGCCGAGCGGGAACTTACTTATGGGCAAAGATACGAATAAGCGAGGGCAATGTCAAATTTATTTGAACATTGCCGAGCG